>SAMEA104315434__coassemble_678_pt1 | contig 16805 bp, 20 predicted proteins | sample SAMEA104315434__metabat2_low_PE_001 | metagenome-assembled genome bin SAMEA104315434 (sample SAMEA104315434) | gut metagenome | biome: Monkey gut; feature: monkey-associated habitat; material: faeces | place: China | collected 2013 | reverse complement strand
CTTCTAATGTCTCCTCCTCCGACGGTTCTTCCACCACAAGCTGCGGGAACAATTTTAAAAGTGTCCCAATCAGATAGGAACGGCGCAGCGCTTTTCCATCCGAGTTGACGCGGCAGAATGTCACATACAGCCGCTCGGACGGTTTTGTCATATTTAGATACAGATAGAACTTCTGGATAAATACCTTTTCCCTCGCGCCCGGCGCCAGTTCCAGGTGGTACTCTGCCATCTTTTCACGCTCAAACTGGGAAATAATGCCGCCCTGATTTCCTGCTTTCGGCACAACTCCGTCGTTGACGCCGACAAAAAACAGAACTTTTATATGGTTGAGACGCGTCCTCTCGATATCCCCGACCGTCACCGTATCGTTGCCCGGCGGAATAATGCCGACTTTTGCCGCCTCGAATCCGGCATCTAAGATGTCACTGTATTCCCGGACCGTCATCGTCTCATCGCCAAGCAGTGACGTCACTTTATCGAGCAGATCCATCACGATCTTATAGATCTGATCATATTCCTTCGCTCTTGCCTGATTGCCATGCGCCTCGAAAAACTCCCCGCGCTCCTTTAAGAGCTGCTCCATGTCAAGCCTCCGGATCAGGCTGTATAACTCATAGGTCTGTGTGCTGACCGTATTGTTTTTTCCACGGAACGCTTCAAGCAGCGGCTTGAAGTTCTCATAAATCGCCTCACGGATCTCATTTAACCGCGCCATATCCTCCAATGTTCCGTCCGGCATCACGAACGTCCATGGCCTACTCCAGCGGGACGCACCGCGGATGCCCCGTGCGAGGACATAATTTTCCAGGCGGTCGATCTCCTGTTCTGTCACGATTCTTGCTGCAAGCCCGCACCGCAAAAAACGGAACACACTCTCATAGGAAAAATCATACTCGATCATCTCTAAGATCGCGCGGATGCACTCGATAAACGGGTGGAACAAAATATTTTTGGTCTGGTCGATAAAGTACGGGATATGGTACTGTTCAAAAATCTCCGGCACATAATTGCCATACTGCTGCACATCCCCTGTCACGACCGCAATATCCCGGTAACGGTAGCCGTTCTCCCTCGTCAGGCGCACGATCTCGCGGGCGGCAAATTTCAATTCTTCCCTCGGATTTTTCAGGGACGTGATGCGGATATGTGATATTTCCTCTATCCTGTGATCCGTCTGTTCTTCCTGTTTTTCCACACTGCTTTCTGATCGTTCCGGTGCTTTATATCTGTAGTTTCCTGCTCCCGGACGGAAAAGATTCTGCTCCATAAAATAAAGGTCGGCGGCATTGGCATAGCGCCTCTGTTTTCCGGTCGGCAGTACCAGCGGCTCCTCCACCGGAACTTTGCAAAGTTCTGCCACTTTCAGCAGCGACGCCACCGTTTTTTTACTCATGGCAAAAAGCTCATGCACACCCCTGCACTGGTAAAAATCCTCCCTGACATCCATCGTGACAGACACGCTGACCTTTTTTGCCAGCACAAGCAGTTTTTCCATCAGACGGTTCTGGATCGGTGTAAATCCGGTAAACTCGTCCAACACGATCACACTGTTACGAAGCAATTCGGACTCTTCCGCCACATCATAAAGAAGCTCCAACACTTCCTCCGCCGTGATATACCTGCCCTTTAAATATTCCGTAAATCCCTGATACATCGTGAGGACATCCTGCATTTTTAGGCGCAGTCCCTCCCCAAGCGGTTCTTTCTCCAAAAATTCTGCCAGCGCATCCGGACGGACATTATACTGCATCAGCTCCGAGATCAGGGACTTTACCTCACCGACATATCCCATCTTATTCATGTTCGCGCCAAGCACTTTCAGTTCTGCTTTTTTCTGTTCCGCCACCTTGCGCAGAACGAGATTTTTTCCGGTCTCTTCCAGCACGACCACGTTTTGTTTTCCAAGGTCGTCAAAGACGCGGTACGCCAGTCTTGCAAAACTGAGCACATCCACGTTCATGATTGCATGCTGTTTTTGCCGTTCGACCAGTTCCCGCTGTGTCTGCATGGTGAACTGCTCCGGCACGATGATCAAAAACTGCTGTTCTTTATTCTCTTTTGCCTGTTTCAGCACGGAATCATACAGAAAATCCGATTTTCCGCTGCCTGAATTGCCAAATATAAATTGTAGGGACATCTGTTTTTCTCCTGAAAATTCAATCTTAAAATATTGTATCACACATTATTTCTTTTGAAAAACGTTATTCTGTAAGAAAAGAAATGCCGCCAGAAACATCAGCAGATGCCCCATACTTTCAAATGCGGCTGCCAGATCGTTACACCAGACAACCGGTATCCCCATAAAAATTCCACTTAACAGCAGACCGCCAACCGGCTGAAAAAAAGCCATCCATTTCGGTAATGCAAACCGCCCGGTAAATATCAAATAGACAATTACCACAGACATTCCGATATCTGTAACCAGATAATACACCATAAACGGCACCAGTATGTACATGCCGAACTGATCTGAAACACCCGGTTCATAACTCCTGCATGTCCCTGCGGGTCTTTCTCACATTTTTCTGCTACCAGACTGCGAAGTCCCCGAAGTGCAATCCAATACAACGGCATTGCAAGCGCTGCCAGCAGAATCGATACTTCAAAGCGCCACATGGACATGGATGTCCAGTTTGAATTGACAAATATGCCAATCTCCTCATTCCCGCTTCCCTTCACATCCAAAAACCAGTCGCCAATCATAAAAACTGCCATCGAGACCATTCCCGCAATCATCGCGCTCTTTTTCTTTTCTCTTTCCATTTCCTGCTCCTTTTTGTTTTGTCATTCTATCTTTTATGTTAGTTCAAGCTAACTTTTTTTGTCAATTCAGGAAATTTTTCTTACGTTTTTTTCGCATCTGTCAAAATGCAACAGGAAAATTGACCTCCTCTCCTGATGAGAAAACAGTCTCTCCTGATGTTTCCGTAACCTTGAAACTTGCGCCATCCCATCCGTTGATTTTGATGATTCCTTTTACACTTCCGTCATCTGACGTAAAAGCCAGCTCTCCGTTTCCATTGTCAACAAATGTTCCTTTCGTTTCTCCCTCTCTGTAAATGGAGATAAGCGCTTCATCCTCTCCTTCCAGACCCTGTCTCGTGATCAGGGAGCTGTATACGCTGCCTGTCCCCTGATTGTCCACAAACAGACCATACTTTGCTGATCTTTCCGGCATGACAAAGGATTCCCCCTTGATCTTTGCCAGCTCATTTGCAATAACATAAGCCCTGTTCTTCGTGATCTCCTCCTGATCAGCATTCCAAAGAAGCGGATACATACTGCCGTTTTCTTCGTCAGATCCAATGTCAAGCAAGGTCGCTTCTTCCTTCATGGCGATCCAGTTTCTCTGTTCTGCAAGAATTTTCTCCTTTGTCTGCGGATCTGCCAGATCACTGAATCTGCTCCAGAGGTTATTTAATTCCGGATCCCATATGTCGAAAAACCATCTGGATGACAGATTCATTTCTGTCTGTGTCCTGGCTGTCTGCGCCAGCGTCGTGTACTTCTTTATGATATTCTCAATATTCTCCAATTCGTCCTGCAGTGATGCGGAACCTGATACCGCCTCGTCAACATCCGCTTTGATGTCCTCCGAATAGTCATAAGTAAAATCTATTTCCGGTTCTTCATTTAATGCGGCATCACTGTATTCTGTATTTTCTGTGCCTGTATCATTACTTTTTACTACTTCTTTGCCACAGCCGGCACAAAGTCCGGTCATTAATATTAATATCATGCTGTAAATTCTTTTTTTCATGTGCTTATACTCTCTACTTTCTGGTTAGCGGACTGTTTTCCGCTTTTTTCTATCAGCAATTATAAATGAACACAAAAGAAAATACCAGCGTGCCCGTGAAACTTTGCATAAATAAAAAAGCAATACCTGAATTTAAAAGTAAACTCAAATACTGCTCATGAAATACCTGATATTTATTTAAACTGTAAGCAAACTATATTTTTCCCCTGTGCATGATTTTTACATATTCTTTCAAACTCACTTCTTGAATCTTGAGGTAAAAATACTGTTTCAATATAAGGTCTGATTTTTCCTGCTTCCGCCATTTCTTTTTCATTTCCATAGCAGGCAGCTGTATCAATCATTCTGTATCCGGTTTTCAACGCGCTCAATACGCTCTCCTCACATACTTTTTCATCCGTGATCTGAAAAACTCCAAAGCCGAGCAGCGGCATCTCCGCTCCATTATTCAATGTAATCTTATCCATATTACGCTCCATTCCTGTGTGAAAGCCCTTATTTTTCACACTATCTCCATTCCTGTGTAAAAAATCTTATTTTACAAATTCCGTCCTAATCTGTATGCCGTTTCCGGATATTTTGACCGTTTCGTCATGGCAAGGTTTCCACATCCGTATCCTAATACCATGCCGCAATCCTCAAAATCAAGATATCTGACCAACGTATGATAATGACTCTCCAATGCCTCAAACGTCCAGTCATCACTGTTCCACGCAACGGTCAGGAGTGCTGATTTCATATGTTTCCGGTTAATGCTGGAATTATATGCGCAGAAACGGTCGATCACGATTTTCAGCTGTGCAGACATCCCGTAATAATACAAAGGTGTTGCAAATACGATCATGTCCGCTGACAATACCGCCGCCCTGATCTTTTCATTATCATCTTTCTGCACGCATGGACCTTCATATCCACAGGCAACACATCCGGTACAGGGTTTTATATTCATTTGTGCAACATCGTATCGTGTTACCTGATGACCTGCTTCTTTTGCACCTTTTATAAAATTCTCTGCGAGGATATTCGTGGAACCGTTTTTGTTCGGACTTCCCTGTAATAAAATAATTTTCATATACAAATACCACCTCTGTTTTTCTTCAATGTTTCAGCATTCTTTTGACAGCCGTAAATGTCAGGTCGTAAAGAGAACTGTAAATATAATTTACACCTGCCATTTCCATCGCTTCTTTCTGCTTTTCACTCACGACCGTATATGGGTAAATTCCAAACATAAACGGGAAAAATGCATAGATAAATTCCTGACGTTTCGCTTCATCCATATCCGGGCGGAATTTTATCAGCATTTCCATTACCATTTTCATGGCATTTCCATAGGACACTTTAAATTCCACCAGCTGCTCCATCCGGCTGTTTTCTTCCAGATCATAATGGTTCATGGACATAATTTTTAAAAGCTGCCTGCGGTCGCACAATGTTCCTGCCAAAACATCTGCGATCTCCTCATCCGACATTGTCTCATGCGCTTCCATTGCCGCCTTTAGCTGCCCGATCCACAGATCGTATTCCCGTTTTAAAAGTGCGAGAAAAATCTCTTCTTTTGTCTGAAAATAATTATAGATGGATGTCCTGGAAAAAGAAGTTTCCCTGCCGATCTCTTTTAGCGTGATCTCCTTAAAACTCATTGTCTGATAAAGTTTTTCACATGCATTGACGATCTCTTCTTTCCTGGCGTTTGTTCTTTCTACTGACCCTGCCGGCATACTGTATTTTCCTCTCGCAATTAATTCATTTTGGCACAATCGCCAACTTTTTCACCTGTTTTAAAATATTCATAAGTCGGGAATTCAAAAAGCACTGGTTTGAACACATGATAATCAATTTTTCCCTGTTCATTCAAAACCGCATCATCCGCATAAGTTGCTAAAATTTTGCAGATAAAATTATCAAAGTTCTCGAGTTCATAATTTCCATCCATCTCACACTCAATGGATATTTTTGCATCATCGATCAGAGGTGCCCCGTTTTCACCGATCGTATATGAAAATGCATCTGATTTCTCTTCTTTATTTCCGCTGATCACACCCATCCGGTCCGCTTCTTTCAGCCATGATTCATCCACAATATTGACGGAAAGTTTTTTATTTTCCAAAATTCCCTGGTTAATATAATGTGCATGCACAAGAGAAATCATTAAATGACTGTGTGCCATCGTTCCCGCATGTGCAACCAGTGTCCATGTAGGTCTGCCGTTTACCATAGCTCCGACAACTACTACCGGACATGGATATAATGCCAGTTGTGCTCCAATATTTTTCTTCATAATAAAATGATCTCCTTTCATTCTGACACCGTGTCAGTTCTTGTTGTAATAGAGTATATTTCTATTTTGACACAATGTCAATACCTTTTCTGACACGATGTCAGTTTTCAGGTATTAGAAAAGGAGCTGTCGCATTAGCAAATTTTTTTGCTGGGTGGCAGCCTTGCTTTTTGCACAAATGGCATCAAAAACGGTTGCGGTTTCGATGCCATTCTTTATAAGCGCAGTTCATCCCTAAACATCCCTTTCGGCATGCCTTATTTCAAACTGTTTTGTTTTCAATTATCAAAATCTATGCCATCTTTAATGAAAAAAGATGACTTCCTGTCTGAATCTTGCAATGAAGCTTATTGATATTTCGTCCCATTGCCAGAAGAATGCTTTCTGCCAGGGCGTTTACTTTTCCACGATAAAGATATCTCCGGAAGTTCATGTCTTCTTTCACATCAGCAAAAGAACCTTCCGCCTGAATACTGCGATTCATCCGGAGCATGGTCCCATACTCACTAGTGATCCGTTCAGGGTACGTGTATCGGTGGGGCGCGGACTGATATCGATCCATGTGATGTATTCAAAATCCACTCCGTGCTGGATGTTATAAGCAGGCTTTAACTGTCCATTTTATTTCCATTATACTTCCACCATCGTTCCACTCTTAAATTTAACTGTAAATTTTCCATTCTCATGCACCGTTATCTGTTCGATAAGCCTTCTGAGCAAACCATCATCAAACTCCTCGAACTCAGTGGTCTGCCCGTGAAGGAAAGTAATAAGTTCTGCTTTCTTTTCCAGTCTGCCTTTATCCTCGGCAAGTTACATCTGAATTTTCTGCTTTTCTTCATTAAGCCTATCGGATTCTTTTACCAAATCATCATATTCTTCTGATGAGGTGGCTTTATCTACAAGTTCAAGCTGTACCGCTTTTATCTTTTCATCAAGGGCAGCAATCTCCTCATCGGCGCAAATAACCGTTTGTTCCAGAATGCCCTTCTTCCTTTTTCTTATTAGGCAACTACCACTTGTTCTGTTGCTAGGAGCATCTCTGCCCTTGAATAAACCACTAAATATTCCCATTATCTCACCTTTCCTTTCACAAAATTGAGCATAATAAAAGCACCTACCATTTCTGATAGATGCTCTCATCTTTCTTATTCATTTTCTTCTAGTTGTTTACTGATGTTTCAGCTGAGTACTGAACCTTATAACTCATACCCCAAAGTCTCTCATCATTTCTGCTTCAACAGCATCTGCCGAATAGACTCTGCCTTCCTCTATCGACTTCATTCCTTTGCTGATTTCTGCGTCTATTTCTTCTTTTGTAAGAGAACCCATTGCTACAGGCTTTCTAACTGGTAACTTCATCTCAAATGGAATGCCCTGTTGCAATACTATCTGTCTTAAAAACATACTTACTGCATTTGACATTGGGATGCCAAGCTGGTCTAGCACGCTTTCTGCCTGTTCCTTAATTTCAGGCTCTACTCTTGCATATACGCTTGATGTTCTTGCCATACTATCGCCTCCAATCTAACTATAGTATAGTCTATTTGCTTGCGAAGTGCAATACATTTGCAAAATTAAAATACCAATTCCCCCCTTTTGTCATATACGCTCTCCGATGTATCATTCCCACAACGGATGGCTCTATCAAGTGACATGGATGCAAATCCCTGTCCCATTGCCACTACATTGAAACCCATATTCTCAAGGTTCTGTACCATCTGAACTGCTCCCCATCTATCCTTTCTTTTAATCTTGTAATAGTTGCCTGCAGCGCCTGAGAGCCCAGAACCATACGCATCGGTGCTTTTGGAAGATCTACGCTCTCAATAATCTTTGCTGCCACCTTAGCCGGATCACCAGGGGCAAGTCCATTTGCCGGATCAAGCATTTTAAGAAATCCATGACAAGTCTCATATTTGCTGCTGCATGGCTGGTAAGCTGGGGTTCGCATCCTCCCTGTGCATACAGGAAGCAAAATGTGATCAGTTCTCTTGTATAATAATCTCCGAAGCAGTTGGATGCAAGCCATCTGTTGATGTGCCTTGACTCTTCCGGACCTGATTTATAAAAATCCTTCATGTCATCACCGAAAATATCTACCTGTGACTGAATCCATTTTTCCAGACAGTTCTCCATGGTGGTTGTCGCCTGTCCCTCCAATGGAAGTTTCAAATCAATAATTTTACCATTCACATAGTTCTCACCTTTTCTTGAATAGTATATAATCAAATTCTTAGTCATTTCTGATACCTCCTGATTATGTTCATTTCCTCTTGTCAGCTTTATCATAATTCAATTACACTTCTTAATCAAATCTTTATTCTTATCATATTAATTAGCTTATCTAATCGTTATATAATTAATTAAAAATCTACATTATGGAGGATATTACTTATGCTGTTACGTCAAATTGAGTATTTACAGGCTGTTATCGAAAATAGAAATTTTTATATTGCCGCTGACCAATGTAATGTATCCCAATCTGCCATTTCTCAACAGATTAAGAAATTAGAAGACGAACTTGGGGTAAAATTATTAGAAAGGCATAACCGAACCTTTTCTCTAACTCCAGCCGGTGAGCATTTCTACAGAAAAAGCCTTGTTATAACAGCGGATATCCGACAAATGATAAGAGAAACCAAGCGCATTGCTGATAAAAATAATGCAGTACTTAAAATTGGGTATTATAGAGGCTACCATGGAAATGAATTATCCGAAGCAGTAACTATTTTTTCTGAAAAATATCCGACTGTGGATGTGCAAATTATGGTGGGAAGTCATGAAGAACTTTATCATGCTATGGAAAATAACTCCATTCCTCTCTGTAGAAATTCTCAGATCATAAAAAAAATTTACTGCGCTTTCTGGAAAAAAAATAACGCTGATGAATACATGAAAGACTTTGCCGATATTCTAAGATCTTGCTTTTAATATAACAAAAATATTAAAAACCATTGACTTGAACCGGGCTTCAGGTTGTATAGTTGATATCAGCTTCTAGAACTAAATTATATTTTTATCAAAAAACAGGAGGACATAGCATGAACAGACCTTATATTTTTTGTCATATGATGACATCTCTTGATGGAAAGATCATGGGCGATTACATGGGAACACCGGAAGGCGAAGCGGCCGGCGATGTATTCTATGAGATCGCATTTGGCAAAGAACCATATTATCATCATCAGGGATGGTTATCCGGACGTGTGACAACCGATGACAATTTTACATTTTATGAAAAACCGGATCTGGATGAAAACGCAGCCGCTGTACCAGAGGGCGACTTCATCGTAAAAGCTGATATTCCGATGTACTACGTCTCTGTTGATCCTTCCGGCAGACTCGGCTGGAAGAGCAATCTTCTTCATTATGTAGATACAACTGCTCACGTCATTGAAATTTTAACAGAAAAAGCCAGCAACTCCTATAAAGCATTTCTTCGCAAACTTGAAATTTCTTATATCATTGCAGGAAAAGACGAACTTGATTACGCGCTCGCCATGGAAAAACTTTATGATTTATTTGATATCCATACACTGATGCTCGGCGGCGGAGGTGTGTTAAACTGGTCATTTATCCAGGCTGGAATGTGTGATGAAATCAGCGTCGTTATCGCCGCTGCCGCAGATGGATCTACGGATACTCCTGCTCTGTTTTCAGCCCGAAATGGACTTTCAGCAAACCAGGCAAAAGGCTTCTCTCTCGAAAGTGCAGAAATAAAAGATGGCGGAAGTATCTGGCTGCGCTATAAAACAAAATAAACGAAAGGTGATATACCTTTACCCCGGCAATGCATACATTTTACTTTCCATTAATCCTCCGTATCACCCTGCACGGGTTTCCCACCGCAACACAGTCCGCCGGGATGTCCTTTGTAACAACGCTCCCCGCACCGATCACCGTGCCATCCCCGATCGTCACTCCCGGAAGAATGATCGCGCCCCCGCCGATCCAGCAGCCATTGCCGATTTTTACGGGAAGTGCGTAGGTACGGCAAAAATATTCGCCGCTTTCCGGGTCCCAGTCCGGTGTGAGGCGCTCTGCAAGCTCCACCGGATGTGTTGCCGTATAGATCTGAACATTGGATGCGATCAGGACATTATTCCCGATCTCGATCTTATTACAGTCGACAAACGTGCAGTTCATATTGACCGACACGTTAGAACCGATATGTATATTTCTTCCATAATCGCAGATGAACGGCAGTCCGACTGACACATTTGTTCCGATGCTTCCAAAAAGCTGTTTTAAAACTTCGGTTTTTTCTTTTTTCTGATGATAGGCAAATGAATTGTACTTTGCCAGCAGCTCTCTTGCATGATTTTTGTATTCTAAAAAGATCTCGTTGTGGCAGTCATACCACTCCCCCGCCATACATTTTTCTAATTCGTTCATGGTATCCTTCTTTCTACACTGCAATTTTGCATCTCCAGTTTGTGTGTAAGCACAAATCTTGTGCGCTGCCCTCTATTTCCTCACTCCGGTTCCTGTAACAGCCGGTGCAGCAGGTGCTCCCTGTTATTGATAAACATTTCCGTCACAATATAACTGTCCGTCTCCTCATATTCACAGCGTCTTATTTCCCCACTGTCAAACTGATAGATATCCGCACCCGGGATTCCAAGCAGGATCGGCGAATGTGTCACAATGATAAAATGTGCCCCTGCCTTCGCACACCGGTAGATATCCATGAGCAGTGTCAGCTGCCTTTGCGGTGACAGTGCCGCCTCCGGCTCATCAAAAATATAAATACCATCCGGTCTCATATATTTTTGTGCGATCGCTAAAAAACTCTCCCCATGGGATTTTTCATGATATCTTTCCGAAGGATGCGCAATATCTGCATATTCCGTCTCTTTGGTCGCCACATTGTAAAAACTTTCTGCCCTCAGGAAATACCCTGACTTTGGTCTGCGGATGCCCTTGATGACTCTTACCGCATTGCATAATTCTGAATGGGAATCATATGTGGAAAAAACATAATTCTTCGTTCCGCCTTCGGGATTAAACCCATACGCAACGGCGACTGCTTCTAACAGTGTCGACTTTCCGCTGCCATTTTCCCCGACAAAAAAAGTAATGGTTTTCTCAAACATTAACGTATCCATATCCCGGATCGCGCCGATCTTACGCAGATAACTGTCCTCATCGATCTTTTTCCAGTCGATACTGATTCCCTGGATAAACTGCTGGTTCACCTTTTGCTCCCCCTCTTTCGCATATATGGATTATACTTCATTTTCACCCGAAACCACCAGCACATCTTTGCCCTGAAATGCAAATTTTTCTTTCAATGTTTCCCCGCAAGTCCCTCCTGCAGCGCATCTAACACACCTTCCATATGAATCGGTTTTGCGATATAACCGTCCATGCCCACTTCAAATGCACGTTTCCGATCCTCATCAAACGCATTGGCAGTCATCGCAATGACCGGAATTGATGCGCGGATACCGTCAAGCTGACGGATCGCTTTTGTTGCCTCATAACCATTCATGCGCGGCATCTGGATATCCATCAGGATCGCAGCATAATATCTTTCCGGCTTCTCTCTTAACATTTCAATGCATCGCACTCCATCTTCCGCACGTTCCACAGAAAGTCCGTTTTCGGTCAGGATCGTCATTGCGATCTCTGCATTCAGATCGTTGTCCTCCGCCAAAAGAATTTTTTTGTCTGCAAGCGTTTCTTTGACGTCATTTCTGCGCTGTTTTCGACTCTCTTCGATCTGTTTTTCGCTTGCGATCACAAGTGGCAGATCGACTGTTGTCTTTGTTCCGCAGCCTTCTCTGCTCTCTACCCGGATCGTACCACCCATCAGATCGACCAGCGCTTTTACGATCGGCATGCCAAGCCCGGTTCCGACAACTTTTGTCTCGGTGCTTGTCCTCTCACGGGCAAACTCCTCAAATAAATGCGGCAGGAATTCTTCGCTCATACCGATTCCCGTGTCTTCCACAACGATCCGGTATACGGCAGTTTTATCATCCTCAGAGGAAACCTCTGTTACCTTTGCCGTAATCTTTCCACCTTTTGGTGTGTATTTTACCGAATTACTCATGATATTTAAAAAAATTTCCTGTACTTTTGTGACATCAAAAACCGCATACTCATGCGTAACCTGCACATCGTACTCACAGACAAGCTGTTTTTCTTTGATGGAAGGCTCAAACACCGCATCAATCTCTTTGATCAGCTCTTTTGCATTGCCAACTTCCTCGTGCAGTGTTTCCTTGCCGCTTTCAATTCTTGACATCTCAAGTACATGATTGATGATCGATAATAAAATATTACTTGACGCTAATATCTTTTTTACATACTCCTGTGACCGTTCTCTGTCATCAATATGCTTTTCTAACAGCTCTGAAAATCCAATGATCGCATTGAGTGGTGTGCGCAGATCATGACTCATATTGAATAAAAATCTGGTTTTAGCCTCGCTTGCTTTCTGGATCTCAATTGCAGCACGCATAATTTCTTCGCTATGTGCCCGCTCCTCCTGCCTGTGCAGTGCGTTCTGCAGATAGATCAGTGCCATAAATCCCGCTATAAGAAAACAGATGGCACCATCGACCAGCAGGCTCATTCTTGACACCCAGCCCTTTGCCGGCTCGATCTCCACATACCAGGTACCATTGTGCACCTCACACGGCACGTTCAGCGGATCTGTCATTTTTTCATCATTGCAGCTCACAAGCGTTGTGTGATCCCCTGTTTTCAGATCTTTGCTCCAGATCTTATAATTATAAAAAGTATCATCAGGATCTAACAGTCCAAGTTTATCGAGCACGACTTCCCAGTCTACAACCAGAACCGAAAATCCCCAGAACTCCTTTTCTCCTCCGTCCTGTTTACAGTAAATCGGGTTGATCAAAAGCACTCCTCTTCCACCCTGTACCAGTTCAAACGGACCTGCCATCGTATAATTACCGGTTTCCTTCGCCAGTGTTGTCCATTCCCTTCGCTCCGGATGAGTCAGCAGATTTAATCCGACTGCCGCCTCATTCTGTTCCTCCGGGTATACCTGGGTGACAATGCCATCCTTCGCCAGCTCGATCCCTAACAGCGCATCATTTCCTTTCATCATAAATTCAGCTAACGTGTTGAACTGCGCATCATCCATCACATTTTCCGTTTCAATGATCTGTTTGAGCAGATCTGATGTGGAAATGTACTGGTTTAAATATGCCTCCATACGGTGTACCGTAGTCTCAGCCGTATAGGCGGCTTTCTCTTTTTCTGCATTCTTCTGGGATAGAAGTTCCCAGTGTACAACGCCGTTAATGATTATAAACAGTACGACAAATACGATTGCCGTATATATGTATATTTTTCTTCTTTCACCTGTTTTTTTCTCTTTCTTTGTCTTCCGTGATCCCATCGTCAGTTTTCCTCTGAAAGTTTATTGTGTATCAGAATATCTGAACTTATGTTATTGTACCATATCCGAAAAACAGTGAAAAGCGTTTTGTACTCTGTTATTTCACAGAAAAACAGTACTTTGTCTTGGAATGATAAGTCTCTCCCACATGTAAGACCGGTGATTTAAAATTCGGTTCATTCACTGCATTCGGGAAATACTGTGTTTCCAGACAGAATGCGTGGCGTGAATCATAGGATGTACCGCCTTTTCCGGTCTGTTTTCCAATGAAATTTCCGGCATACAGCTGGATACCGACACAGTCTGTATAGACGTCCATGCAGATACCGGATTTCTCTGATCTTGCGCGGGCTGCAAGCTGCATTGTCCCGTCAGCCTTGTCCAATACAAAATTGTGGTCATAGCCGCCGACAAACTTAAGCTGCTCAAAATCTGCTCCGATATCCTGCCCGATTTTTTTCATCTTGCGGAAATCCATCGGTGTTTGGGCAACTTTTTCCACATCACCGGTCGGGATCGCCTCGCCATCTTTTACCGGTGTAAAATAGGATGCTAAAATCTCAAGTTCCTGATCTTCCATACATCCGGAATCATGACCGTTTAAATTAAAATAAGCGTGGTTCGTAAAATTAGCAACTGTGGTCTGATCAGAAACCGCCTCATAAGCGATTGAGAGCGCATTGTCATCCGTCACCGTATAAGTAACTTTAGCTGTCATATTTCCCGGAAAATCCTGCTCTAAGTCCCTGCTCAGATAAGAAAATGTGATCTCATCTTCTTTCTGCTGTTCCACATTCCAGATAACCGAGTTGAAACCATTTTTTCCGCTGTGCAGGTTATTTCCATTGTCATTTTTTTCAAGCTGGTACTCCTTGCCATCTAAAACAATTTTCGCACCGCCGATCCTGTTTGCACTGCGTCCGATCACTGCCCCAAAGTAACAGGTGTGATCCTGATACTCCTGCGGTGTGTCATATCCCAGCACGACATCGCGCTTCACACCGTTTTTATCCGGCACGAGCACGGATACGATCGTTGCTCCAAGATCCATCACAGCAACTTCCATACCATTTTTATTTTTCAGCAGATATTTTGTAACTGTGTTTCCTTCTTTTGTTTTTCCAAACTCAATACCACTCATCTTAATCCTCATTTCCGCGCAGTTTTATTTCCGCCGCTGTTTTTAATTTTGACCGTAGTATGCATTTGCGCCGTGTTTACGGTAAAAATGCTTTTCTTTGATGCAGTCCGGCGCCGGAAGTACTTTCGGGTTCAAAAGTTCTGTATTTTTTGCCATCTTTGCAACTTCCTCTAACACAACCGCATTGTGGACTGCCTCTGCCGCATCTTTTCCCCAGGTAAACGGTCCGTGATTCTTGCAGAGTACCGCCGGTGTATACATCGGTTTGATTCCTCTTGTCTCAAACGTCTCGATGATGACTAATCCGGTATTTTTCTCGTAGGCTTCCTCGATCTCCTCCGGTGTCAGGTTTCTCGCACACGGGATCGGACCGAAAAAGTAGTCTGCATGTGTGGTTCCGTAAAGAGGAATATCTCTTCCCGCCTGCGCCCATGCGACAGCTTCCGGGGAATGGGTATGTACGATTCCACCGATCTCTTCGTATTTTTTATAAAGTTCGATGTGTGTTGCCGTGTCGGATGACGGTTTGTATCTTCCCTCGATCCTATTGCCCTCTAAGTCCATGACAACCATGTCATCCGGGGATAATGCATCGTAATCCACACCGCTTGGCTTGATCACGAAATATCCGCTCTCCCTGTCGATCCCGCTGACATTTCCCCATGTGTAGGTGATCAGTCCACGGCGCGGCAGTTCCATATTTGCCTCATAGACCTGTTTTTTTAATTCCTCTAACATGATTTCTGTTCCTCCATAATACGTTTTGCAATGCCCTCTGCATCCAGCTCATATTTATGAAGCAGTTCTTTTGCCGGGCCGGACTCTCCGAACACATCATTCACACCGATCCTTGTGATCTTTGTCGGACATTTTTCACCGAGCAGCTCTGCCACTGCACTGCCGAGTCCGCCGATAATGGAATGTTCCTCCACGGTGTACACACGGCCGGTCTGTTTTGCTGCTTTTAACACCAGTTCCTCATCTAACGGTTTGATCGTATGGATATTGATGACCTGTGCGTCGATGCCGTTCTCCGCCAGAGTCTCTGCTGCTTTTAATGTCTCCGATACACAAAGACCTGTTGCAAAGATCGTGATATCTTTTCCTTTTCGCAGCTCCACACCCTTGCCGATTTCAAACTTGTATTCCGGATTGTCATTAATGACAGGAACAGCCAGACGTCCAAAGCGCAGATAAACCGGTCCTACATACTCGTAAGCTGCCCGCACTGCTGCTTTTGCTTCCACGTCATCGCTTGGATTGATGATGACCATGCCGGGGATCTCACGCATCAGTCCGATATCCTCGTTGCACTGATGTGTCGCTCCGTCCTCACCGACAGAGATTCCTGCATGTGTTGCCCCGATCTTGACATTCAGATGCGGATAACCGATCGAGTTGCGCACCTGCTCATAGGCACGTCCTGCCGCAAACATGGCAAATGTGCTGACAAACGGTACTTTTCCACAGGTGGAAAGTCCTGCTGCAATCCCCGTCATATTTGCCTCGGCGATACCACAGTCAATATGGCGTTCCGGGAATGCTTTCTTAAAAATACCTGTCTTGGTAGCTGCTGCGAGATCCGCATCCAGCACAACCAGATTGTCTTTTTCTTTTCCAAGTTCAGCTAATGCATTGCCGTAACTTTCTCTGGTTGCGATCATTTTTACTTCTGACATAATGCTTCACCCGCCTTTCCCAGTTCTTCCATTGCGATCGCATATTCCTCATCGTTCGGTGCTTTTCCGTGCCAGCCTACCTGACCTTCCATATAAGAAACACCTTTTCCTTTTAAAGTATGTGCGATGATCGCTGTCGGCATGCCTTTTGTCTCCCTTGCCTCCTTAAAAGCCCCAGCAAGCTGTGCAAAATCATTTCCATCTGCGACATGGATCACATGGAAATTGAAAGCCTCAAACTTTTTATCGATCGGGTCCGGTGAGCAGACTTCATCTAACGTTCCGTCGATCTGCATATTGTTGTTGTCGACGATCACTACCAGATTGTCGAGTTTGCGGTGTCCGGCAAACATGGATGCCTCCCACACCTGGCCTTCCTCGATCTCGCCGTCACCTAACAGCGTATAGACACGGTAATCTTTATGATCCATCTTTCCTGCAAGTGCCATTCCGACCGCACAGGAAATTCCCTGTCCCAAAGAACCGGATGACATATCCACGCCCGGAATATGTTTCATATCCGGATGTCCCTGTAAATAGGAACCGGTATGGCGCAGTGTCTC
>SAMEA104315434__coassemble_665_pt1 | contig 17023 bp, 10 predicted proteins | sample SAMEA104315434__metabat2_low_PE_001 | metagenome-assembled genome bin SAMEA104315434 (sample SAMEA104315434) | gut metagenome | biome: Monkey gut; feature: monkey-associated habitat; material: faeces | place: China | collected 2013 | reverse complement strand
ATATGCCAGCCTGGATATCCGACACCCCACGGACTATCCCATTTGAGTGCCTGATCTTCGAATTTTGACTTTGTAAACCAGAGTACGAAATCATTTTTATTTTTCTTATTTACGTCCTCTTCCACATCGTCGCGTACACCGACTAACAGCTCTTTTTCGCTCTGGGAAGAAAATACATAATAATCGTTCAATTTAGAAGTATCAAAATAAACATTTCCACCTGCCACATAGGCATAACCTTTTTCAAGCAGCACCTCGATCATGTGGATGAACTCCGGGATACAGTTGGTTGCCGGCTCCACAACATCCGGTGTCTTGATATTTAACTTTTTACAGTCACTAAAGAAAGCGTCTGTATAATATTTTGCGATCTCCATGACTGTTTTGTGCTCTCTTTTTGCACCCTTTAACATCTTATCTTCGCCGGTATCTGCATCGGAAGATAAATGTCCCACATCCGTAATGTTCATGACACGCTTCACATCATACCCGACATAGCGAAGAGATTTCTCCAATACGTCCTCCATGATATAACTTCTGAGGTTCCCGATATGTGCAAAATGATACACCGTCGGTCCACAGGTATACATACCGATCTTGCCATCCTCATGCGGGATCACCGTCTCTACTTTTCTTGTCAGTGTGTTGTAAAATTGAAATTTATTTTCCATATAAATAATCCTCCTTGTTTTGCGAAGCAAAATGCGAATCCTCTGATGAGCAGAGGATTTTACTTCCTTTTTTATTTTGTTTTCTGTACATCGGCACTTAAAATCCGGACTGCCTGCTCTAAATCAAGCACACGGTTGACCAGCTCTGCATTTTCTCTCTGCAGTACGGTAATATCCTCTTTGACCGGATCCGGCAGATGGCACTGATCCATATCGCTGCGCGGCATCTTCACATTGTCACGTTTTACGATTCTTCCCGGGACACCAACTACAGTACAGTTTGGCGGCACTTCCTCTATGACCACGCTGCCCGCTCCGATCTTGGAATTTTCGCCAACGGTAAAGGAACCGATGATCTTTGCGCCCGCGCTGATCATGACATTATCCCCGATCGTCGGGTGGCGTTTTCCGGTTTCCTTTCCGGTACCGCCTAATGTCACACCCTGATACAGGGTAACATTGTCGCCGACGATCGCCGTCTCACCGATGATGACACCGCTTCCGTGATCGATAAAAAATCCTTTTCCGATCGTTGCACCCGGATGTATCTCGATTCCCGTTTTTCTCGCTGCCCGCTGTGAAATAAATCTCGCCCAGAAGAAATGTCCTTTTAAATACAGCTTATGCGCACGTCTGTAACTTAACATAACGCGAAAACTCGGGTAAAGCAATACCTCCATCGGCGATTTGATCGCCGGATCCCGCTCCTTTATCACTGTAAATTCTTCTTTCACATGACTGATGATTCCCAAAACTGGCATCCCCTTTCCTGGATCTGAATAATAGATTGCATGTAAGTCTGTTATGATGAATACATAAAATAGAATGCATGCTCCACGGACATTCTATTATCATAAAAAAAGGATCATTCCATCCCTAAGAGACGAAATGATCCGTGGTTCCACTCTAATTTAAGGATCTTTTGATCCTCACTCAATACACTTAACGCGTGCTGCTCGTATCCGGATACTGTACTGGCAGACAAAACCTTTTCCCCGGACAGGCTCACGGAGGCACTTCGGAAATCTCTTTCTGAAAACTGCTTGCAGCCGATGGCAGTTTCTCTCTGTCAGCACTCTGATTTCTTACTCTTCCCGCTCAATGCCCTTATCATATTTATGCTGGTAAGTTTATTCGCTTACTCTAGTTTATGCACTTACCACCGATTTGTCAACGGTTTTATTTATTCTCTGCTTTTTTTCTCATTGCATCCATCCGTTTTCCGTGTTACATTATAATTGATACCCAGGTTATTCTGGGAAGATAATTTACAATTTATACGAAGGATTTTAATATGGAACAACAAATGGAAACTCTGTTAATTGTGGATGATTCACGCTTACAGCGCGCGGTCTTAACTGAAATTTTTTCTCCGAATTTCAACATCTTTGAAGCAGCTTCCGGTGAGGAAGGTCTGCAGATGATCGAAGAAAATCAGGATATGATCGATCTTGTCCTCTTAGATCTTGTCATGCCTGGAATGGATGGTTTTGATGTCTTAAAACGCCGGCAGGAAATGCCAAAATTCAAAAAAATCCCGGTTGTGGTCCTCACAACAACTGATACTCCGGAAGTACAGACAAAAGCTTTTGAACTGGGTGCAAGTGACTTTATCAGTAAACCTGCCGAACCAGCTATCGCACGTCTGCGTATCGACAACATTCTAGAAACCAGCCGCAGACTCAACCATATGTTACAGAAACAGGAAGAGCTGCGCATCAAATCCGAGGTCGATGAGATGACGCATCTGCTGAACAAAACAACCGCAGAACACACGATTTCTCATTTACTGCTGTCTGATCCGGAGGGATTGCATGCACTGTTCGCTGTAGATATTGATAATTTCAAAGCGGTCAATGACATTTATGGTCATAAAATGGGCGATCACACGATCTCTGTCGTGGCCGGCATCCTTGCCTCCCATTTTTCCAGTTCTGACATCATCGGACGTATTGGCGGAGACGAATTTGTTGTCTTCTCCCGGAATGTAACATCCAAACAGACTATCTATGAAAAGGCACAGGAAGTTCTGGATGCCATTTTAGATAAAGAAGCCTTATCGATCCCTGAAAATGTCACGATCAGTATCGGTATCGCTTTCACAGAACCGTACGAGACTTCCTACACCACACTATTTCAGAAAGCAGACACTGCACTTGGCATTTCAAAGAAATCCGGGAAACAGTGTTTTTCTGTGTACGGTGCTGCCGCACAGAAACCCGACACCACCATGAAGAACATTGTACTGCTTACGCAGTCCAGAAATGTTGCTTCCACATTAAAGTTTGCCCTTTCTTATCCGGACAGACTCTTAAAAGTTTCTTCCATCGCAGAAATACGCTATGCTGTCACGGACAAAAATAACCATGTCCCTGCCATCTTTATCGATGTATCCGAAGCCGAAGATGATGGAAAGAAAATATGGGATGAACTGAGTCAGGAATCCTGGATCCGATCGACGCCTATCATTGCAATCTGTAAAGAAGGCAATTTAGCCCAGATGCGAAATGCCATATTATCTGATTGCATCAACGACCTCGCTTTTGAACCGGTCGATGTTGACAGCATCAAACGGCGCATCAAAAAACATCAGACACAACCTGATATCTCATAAAGAAACAGCGGTCAGATGAAAATAAAATCATCTGACCGCTGTTTCTTTATCAATTCTATTTTTTTGTTTTGACAGTTTTGCTCTTTGACCAGCCGGAATAAATTTTTACTTTTTTTGAACCAGATTTTACTTCTTTATAGGTCCGTACTTTCACATAATATTTCTTTCCCGGCTTTAATCCTTTGATTTCTTTGGATATTGTCTTATTGCTTTTGATCACCGCTGTCTTTGTGTTCTTTTTGGAAAACGATGCATCAGTTGCATAGGCGATCTCATATCCGCTTGTCTGTGATGCCTGTTTTTTCCACCTTACGGAAAATGATTTTTTCCCAGCCTTTACATCTGTGAGTGATGTTCCCTTCGGGCAGATCTCAAACGTCTTTTTCAGTGTTCCTGTATAATTCCCCTGAAACTTCACAGTCACAGTCGCTTTTCCAACATTTTTATGATCCTGATACGAAATCTTATAAGAGCTGCCTGAAATCACTTTTCCCTTATTGTCTGTCACTTTGACGCCCGGCTTCTTTGCCTTTCCATCATAGATATATTGATCTTTTGCCAGTTTGATCGTCTTTGGTGCATAGATCGTATCCTGTTTCAGCACAGTTTTGCACACGCTGCACATAGTCACACTCTTTCCATTGCTGCCCGGTTTTGCAGGTGTCAGTTTTTTCTCCGGCGTGTGGGATTTCTTAGCAATTTTCTCTGTATAACTGTCTCCGCAGGTACAGGAAAATACTTTCTCACCTTCCTCTAAGCAGGTTGCCTCTACCGTTTTCTGCAGTACATAACTGTGGTTGTGCGCCGGCGTTTCTGTTGGTGTTTCCGTCGGTTTCTCTGCTGGTGTTTCTGTTGGTGTTTCCGTCGGTTTCTCTGTTGGTGTTTCCGTCGGCGTTTCCGTCGGTTTCTCTGTTGGTGTTTCCGTCGGCGTTTCTGTTGGCTGTTCTGTTGGTGTTTCTGTCGGCTTCTCTGCTGGTGTTTCCGTTGGCTGCTCCTTATCCGGCTCCTTCAAAGCCGGGATCATTACTTTTTCACGGCTGAGTTCTTTATGACATGTGGTACAGTATACTACTTTATCATAGCTTCCCTCTACGCCTACCTGGGCTTCTACACGATTTTCGGTGACAGGTCTGCCTGCTGTATGTTCATGCGGTGCAGGTTCCTCTGTGTCCGGCTCCGGGTCAGGATTCGGTTCTGGAGTTACCGGTACGTTTTCTTCCGGTTTTCCTGTAAATGTAATTTCTATTGCATTACCGTAGTCCCCGCTATTCAATATTACATCTTCATTTAACAGTTTCTTGACATCCCCAACAGTAGACAATCCTGTCACAGCCCTTGAACAAAGTAAAAGCATGTAAGTTCCTGGCTTTGCACTTTTATCAGACGCAATCAGATAATAGCGCTCCAGGTTTACACCATCATTCTCCAGACGGATTGAATTGCCCCAGTCTGTTTTCTTCTGATCTTCCCCGTCCGTACTGTTCCAATAATCCGAACGGATCACGATCAAATTTTTATAAAAACCTCCCTGCAGCGCCTCTTCCGGTGTGAACTTATCGTCATACCTATCAGACCAAACCAATTCCAGATAAGGTGATTTTTCTGTCTTTTTTGTAATATCGAATGGAATATCTTTGAAATCAGCCTCGGACGGGAAATAGTTTACAGATACCTCATACGGTTCTCTTTCTTCCTCATCCTCTTCTTTACAGGTTGTCCATGCTCCGTCTGCAAGTTTTAACCCATAATTGTTATTGATATCTGTCTCGGATAATACAAAATTCCCTGCCACACTATTCTCAGCGATAATGTATGTATGCTCATTTAAAAGATTACCAGGTATAGCATGACTTCCCACCTGGAACTGGGTAACACCTCTTACCTGCCCCTTGATCTGAACGTATCCACCTTTATCAAGAACAATCTTTCCCTTTGCCACACTGTCACCACCTGTAAAATTACCGTTTACCACAGCATCTATTACCTGTGTGAAATCCAGACAACCACCGTTTTTCAGTGTAATATTGTTTAACTGTGCCGTCTGGTCTTTTGGCTGCAGTCGTCCCCCCTCATCTAATACAATGTTTTCGATGCCCGTTGTCACGATATTTGTCACTGCACAATTTTTTACAGTCAACACCGTGTTGGCATTTCCTTTGATCTCTGAAATACTGATCTCATCCGTTCCATTTTGTTCACCTGAAAAAACAAGTGATGCAGATGTTGTCTCCTCTGCCGAAATAACATCCCGCACTTTTGCATCTGCGTCCAGATTTAACTCCATGCTCCCCATATAGGCAGTCCTCTCACCTGCTGACGCTTTATGCCCCATATAAATATTCTGGAACATTGTCTCACTGTTTGCATTTACAACTGTGAGTGATGCTTTCGTCCCCACTGCGGTATTACTGTGATATCCTCCTGCATAGATGGTTGGAAGAAGTTCTTTTTCTGTGCCGACAAAGTCACCAAGGTTTGCGTCCCCTCCTCCCGGCAGATATGTTTTTACATTATCCAGTGTAAGGCTGTGCCCTGCAAGAAAAATCTCACGATGCGGCACAGAATTTATACTATTGGTAGAGATAAAACCAATCTGGATATCCCGGATCACAACACCGTCTCCCATGATCTGGATTGGTCCACGAAATGTAATATCTCCAACATTATTTCCAGTAATAACCGTTGCACCAGGTATCTCAATTGGAATCATCTGACCGTTCGTCTCTGTCTTACCTGTAACAGAAAAACTTCCAGTTACAACAATATTCTTCTGCTTTTGCGCAAGTGCCGACAGAAACTCATTCTCATTTGACACTGTAACTGCTGTCTCAGCCGCCGCAGCCACATTCCACAGCAAATGATTTCGGGTTACTCCCTCCGCTCCCCCAGACGGTATGCCGGAAATCAACAGCCCTGCAGCCATAACACCACAACAAAAACGCACCATTCTTTTTTTCATAAACTCATTTTCCCTTCTTTTGTACATAAAAAGACCCAGTATATATCTTTGTTTTGAATATCCCCTGATGTCCTTACAAAAAATATATCTGAGTCTCATTTCCGTTCACCAAAACATGGCTTATCATATCTTATTTATATGACTATGTCAATAAGTTTTGTATTTTATTTATATTTATCTTCCACAGGCACGTCCAGGACAACCCGCACAGCCTCCGACGGAATCCGCCACGCTGACACTGCTCTCATAGATCGTTGTCAGTGCACAGATTGCCTGCGCAGAGATTCCCTGTTCCGTTCCGGTAAATCCCAGTCCTTCTTCTGTGGTCGCTTTCACATTGATCTGGTCTTCTGATATTTTAAGAGCCTCCGCAATATTTTTCTCCATCTGTTCGATATGCGGACGCATCTTTGGTTTCTGCGCGATGATCGTGGCATCGATATTTTCCACAATATAACCTTTTTCGGCGATCAGTCCTGCCACATGTTCTAATAATTTGATACTTGAAATCCCTTTATATTTCGGATCCGTATCCGGAAAATGCTTTCCGATATCTCCAAGTGCTGCTGCCCCAAGCAGTGCATCCATAATGGCATGAAGCAGTACATCTGCATCCGAGTGTCCCAAAAGTCCTAATGTATGCGGGATCTTTACCCCTCCAATGATCAGATCTCTGCCCTCAACTAATTTATGAACATCATATCCCATTCCTACACGCATCTTTTTCTTTTTCCTTCCATAAAATTTTTACTGTGGCGGATTACACTTTGAACACGGTGTAAGCCCTCTTGCTTTTGCCTCTGATAATGTCACCTCAATATCACTTTTTCTTAAATACTGGCATCCGGCGGAGTGGTATTTTTCTCCTGTTTTTGTAATGTGAACGATCACATCCGAATTTCCATCCGTCTGGTCCGTCGGATTACTTACAGCCGCATTGGCGGCATTCGTCGCATCACTGTCGGCATTTGCGTCACTGCCTGCTGTATCATCAGAAATACTGCTGTCTGCCGTATCCGTGCTTCTGTCTGATACACTTGCATTCTCCACCGCATAGGCAGCATTCTGCGCCGCTGTCTCTGCAGCCGTCCCAGCACCTGTGCCAGAATCGTCTGTTTCTGCATTGTTCTGGCTGTCTGTTGACTTTTCACTTTTTTCTGTGCCCTGGCTCTTTTTCGCTTCCCCTGCCTGCCAGCTCTCCGACGGAGACATATTCCAGGTCAGCGTTGTCCCGTCTGACGTGGCAACGATCGTTCCCTGCTCATCCGTGCGGAAAACAGATACTCCGGCTGCGCGGAGTCTGTTTAAAACTTCCGCGTGCGGATGTCCGTAGGAATTGCCTTCCCCGGCACTGATCACAGCATACGCCGGATGTACCGCATCAAGAAATGCCTGGGATGTTGCCGTATTGCTTCCATGGTGTGCAACCTTATAGACATCCGCCGAGATATCGATGCCATTCTGCAGGATATCCTGTTCTGCTCCCTCTTCCGCATCCCCGGTAAACAAAAACCGGTGGTTTCCATTCTGTAAAGGGACGCCGACCGACCAGGAATTCATATCATTTCCATACTCTTTGTTTGGGGCAATGATCGTAAATGTTGCTCCGCCGATCGTGTATGTCTCCCCGACAACCGGATAAGTGGTCTTATATCCCTTATTTTTCATCGTCTGCACAACATCATCATAAGTGCGCGTGTTATTTGCAACATCCGGCATGATGACCGTCTTACAGTCAAATTTATAAAGAACGACATCCATTCCTCCGATGTGGTCTGCATCCGGATGCGTGCCGATCACATAGTCAAGCGTCTCAACGCCCTGTTTCTGAAGATAATTCTGTACAAGTGTACCTTTATCATTATTTCCAGCATCGATCAGCATATAATGACCATCACATTTGATCAGTGTTGCATCGCCCTGCCCAACATCTATGAAATGTACTTCCAGATTACCGGCTGTCTCTCCGTTTTCTGTATCATTTTCTTCTGTGTCAGGCAGCCCGCGCTCTGTCTGTTTCTGTTGTTCCGTTTCAGATGTTTCCTCTTGTTCAGACGCCTTCGGAGCCACCTGGACAAGTTCCATCTGATTTTCTGTATCCTGTAACTTATCCGCCTCTACAATATAGCTCTGTGATGCATTCCCGGTATTTTCTGTACAGCCGCTTAAAAACATGCAGCCCGTGAACATACTCAGCAATAATGCGAGAAATGCCAGTTTCTTATGTTTTTGTTTCATAACACTCTCCTTTCCTACAGATACTAAAATGAGCAAAGTTGTACCACTTTCATCTTATTATATAAAAAATATTCCTCATGTACAAGAAAAGACCTCAGAATCTCTGAGGTCTTGAAGTAGCGGAAGGGAGATTCGAACTCTCGACACTACGGGTATGAACCGTATGCTCTAGCCAACTGAGCTATTCCGCCATATTGAATTGTCATCAGAACTTCTGATGTAATGGGACCTATAGGGCTCGAACCTATGACCCTCTGCTTGTAAGGCAGATGCTCTCCCAGCTGAGCTAAGATCCCATTTTCGTCTGCTGTTTTTGCAACCGACTTCTAAAGTATAATATTTTAAGAAATAAAAGTCAACACTTTTTTTCATATTATTTCAAAAAATTTCAAAAAAAGATTTTATCACAACAAAATAACCAACTTCATGTTCTCACACAACCTGTAAAAACAAGCTGCAGGACTTGTTTTTACAGGTTATGCCTTGCCAAAAGTGACCTATGCCAGCAAGCGTTCGACCAGCTTCACACATTCCGCAGCATCTTTTGAATAGCCATCTGCCCCGATCTCATCCGAAAAGCTCTCCGTGATCGCTGCTCCTCCAATTACGATCTTCGCCGTGCATCCTTTTTCTTTTGCCAGCTCCACAACATCTTTCATCCGCATCATCGTGGTCGTCATCAGTGCGGAAAGACCGATCACCTTTGCGCCTTCTTTCATCGCGGTATCCACGATCACATCTGCCGGAACATCCTTGCCAAGGTCGATCACATGATAACCGTAATTCTTTAACATCAGAACGACAAGATTTTTTCCGATATCATGGATATCACCCTCGACTGTCGCCACAACGATCGTAGCCATCGCCTCTGTATTGCTGCGCTCTAACATCGGCTCTAAGTATTCGATTGCAAGTTTCATCGTGTTCGCAGAAGAAATCAGCTGTGGCAGGAAATACTTTTTTTTGTCAAATAATTCGCCCACTTCATTGATCGCAGCGATCAGATGCTCATTGATGATCTCATCCGGCTTTGCTCCGGCATCTAACATCTTTTTTACTTCCTCTAACACATGCTCTTTGTTTCCTTTTAAAACTGCCTGAAATACGCCGCTTCCTGTACTCGCTTTCTTCGTACCGCCGTCAGACGCAGATGCACCTGCAGGTGTTTTCTGGACCATCACACGCTCCATGCCGGCATATTTTTCCGACAGGAAATTCATCCGCTCAATATAGCGGATATCGCTTTCTTTCTTATTTAAAAGCATATCGGACGCAAATGCGGCGTTCATTAAAAGCTCCTGGGACGGATTTGCAATCGCCATCGTAAGTCCGTTTGCGATCGCCATTGTAAGAAAAGCCGTATTGACATAAGTACGCTCCGGCAGTCCGAATGAAATATTCGAAAGTCCGCATGCTGTTGGCAGTTCCAGTTCATTTTTGCAATAGGAAAATGTCTCAAAACATTCTAACGCCGCATTCGGGTTTGCCCCGATCGTGGCTACCAGTCCATCCACGATGATATCTTCTTTTGCCATGCCGATCCGCACCGCTTCATCCATGATCGTGCGGATGATACCGTGTTTCTCAGCAGAATCTTTTGGCAGTCCCTCATCCGAGAGTGGAAGCAGGATAAACATTGCACCATATTTCTTTGCGATCGGCAGAAGTTTCTCAAACTTTTCTTTTTCCAGAGAGATCGAATTGATCAGGGCACGTCCCGGGTAAATGCGGAGGGCGGCTTCAATAATATCCACATGACTGGAATCAATACAGAGCGGACAATCCACCGTCGAGGTCACCTCATAAACCGTGCGCAGCATCATTTCTTTTTCGTCGATACCATTCATTCCCATATTGATGTCAAGGATCGATGCGCCATTTTCTTCCTGCTCTAATGCCATGGTGCGGACAAGGTTTAGGGAACCCTCTTTTAACTCTGCCTGCAGCTTTTTCTTTCCGGTCGGGTTAATGCGCTCTCCAATGACCATAAAACGTCCGTCAAGCGTGATCTCCACCGATTTGCGTTCCGAGGTCAGCATTCTTCGTTTCGTCTGAAGCGGCTCTTTGACCGGAATGTCTTTTACCGCTTCTTTTAAGGCACGGATATGCTCCGGTGTCGTTCCGCAGCATCCTCCGATGATCGCTGCACCCTCCTCAACCAGCTTTTTTCCGACTTCTGCAAATTCTTCCGGCTCTACGTTAAAGACAGTCTGACCATCGATCAGTTCCGGCATTCCGGCATTCGGTTTTGCGAGAAGCGGTATCGTCGCATACTCCGCCATTTTTGCGATCGGCTCTAACATTGCCTCCGGTCCGGTCGAACAATTCATTCCGACTGCATCCGCGCCAAGACTCTGCATCACAACAACCGCGGTCACCGGATCTGTTCCGTAGAGCGTTCTTCCGTCTTCATTATAGGTCAGTGAAACCATGACCGGAAGATCGCATACCTCACGGATTGCAAGCACTGCCGCACGGCATTCCTGCAGACTCATCATCGTCTCAACCACGAAAAGGTCTGCTCCGGCATCCGCAATGATCCTTGCCTGTTCTTTATAGACATCAACCAGATCCTCAAACATCAGATCACCCAACGGATAAAGCTGCTCTCCTGTCATGGTCAGATCTCCGGCAACCAGCGCATTTGTGCCTTTTGCAGCCTCTTTTGACAGTGCGACGAGTCTGCGGTTCATCTCCTCTAAATGATCTTCCAGACCGTACTCTTTTAATTTGATCCTGCTCGCGGTAAACGTCGGCGCAAATAAAATATCCGTCCCCGCCTCCACATACCGTTTCTGCAGATCGATCAGTACTTCTGAATTTTCCAGGATCCACTGCTCCGGACACACCCCGACCGGCATCCCTGCCTTCTGTAAATTCGTTCCTGTCGCACCGTCAAGCAGTACTGGACCATTTTTCACCAGCTCCCTAAATGCTTCTCTTGTCATTGCTGCCAGTTCCTTTCTTCTCCACGTCTTTTGTATCTTCTGTAATCTGTCATCCTTTTCCTGCGGCATAAAGCCAGCCGCTTTCCGTCATTGTTTCTTTTTAAAGGATCGTGCCGCCCCCGGCAACATATTCCCCGTCATACAATACCACTGCCTGTCCCGGCGTCACTGCGCGCACCGGCTCTAAAAATTCACAGTGGATCGTATCTTCTCCGGTTCTCGTCACCTTGCACATACTTCCACTGTGGGAATAACGGATTTTTGCCTTCAAAAGCATTTCATCTTTAATATCCGGGATCGACATAAAATTAATATGATCTGCATCCAGCTCATAAGTGAATACATCTTTATTCTCACCGAGTACGACCTCATTCGTCTCCGGCCGTATTTCCGTGACAAATACCGGATGCCCAAATGCGATTCCAAGTCCCTTTCTCTGTCCGATCGTATAATGCGTGATCCCCTTATGTTTTCCAACCACAGTCCCGTCCTTCAGAACAAAATTTCCCGGAGGCGGTACCTGGTCGCCGCATTCTCTGTCGATAAATCCGGCATAGTCATTGTCAGAGATAAAGCAGATCTCCTGGCTGTCTTTTTTATGTGCAACCATAAGGCCGATCTCCTCTGCAATCTTCCGGATCTCATCTTTATGATAGGCGCCGACCGGCATCAGCGTGTGTGACAACTGTTCCTGTGTCAGATTGTAGAGTGCATATGTCTGATCTTTGGCTGCTGTCACGGAATTTTTAATTGCATATCTTCCATTGGAAAGCTGCTCGATCCGCGCATAATGTCCGGTTGCAATATAATCTGCACCGATCGCAAGGCTTCTGTCTAACAGCGCCTCCCATTTTACATAACGGTTGCAGGCGATACAAGGGTTCGGTGTCCTGCCCTTTAAATATTCCGCGGTAAAATAATCCATGACATTTTTCTTAAATTCCTGCTTAAAATTCATGACATAATAGGGAATTCCAAGACGGTCTGCCACTCTTCTGGCATCGTCCACTGCCGAAAGACCGCAGCATCCGCCGCTCTCCTCCTGCACAAATTCATCCTCATCCTGCCAGATCTGCATGGTCACACCAATCACATCATATCCCTGTTCCTTCAAAAGGTATGCCGCCACGGAGGAGTCCACACCACCAGACATACCGACCACTACTTTCTTTGCTGCCATTTCATTCTCCATTTCATCTATCTCAAATATTTTCAGATGTCATCATCCATTTTCACACTATCTATTATTTGACCATACATCGCCCTATTGTGCAATCATTTTTTCCGACACGCTGATTATTTTTTTGCAAAATTTATGAGAAACCCAATCTGAGTTTCTCATAAATGTTTGTTCTGACATAATCCTTCTGCCGTCCGGATCACATCACACCAGTATGACTGCCGCTGTCTGCTTTCAAAATGCACAAAACAGCAACATATTTTTTCTGCAGCTCTGCGATCAGATCGTAGAGTTATAAAGTTCGCCCGTTCTGTAATTATAAGTATAAGAACCTGATTTCTGATAGGTGTTCGCCTTTGTCGTCTCACTCTTTGCATAGGACTCTGCACGACTTGCCTGACGTTTCACTTCTGTTCCATAGTAGCTGTTATCGGCAAACATTGTCTTTACCTTGCTCATATCAGCTTTCTTGAACTTTTCTTCATCGATCGTGAGCTTGTTGTCTGCTCCTATGGAGATACCAATGTCAGAAAGTGACTTGCGATTTGCCTCTGTCACACTTACCATGCTTGTACCGGCTCTCAAAATGCCCTTCGTATTGGAGTTGCCCACATCATCGATCAGACTGTTATAGCTGTCTGTAAAGTTTTTTACAGCCTTATAGATAGCGTCTGTATCATAACCTGTCGTCTTGTTTCCATTTTCATCTGTCTTTGTCACTTCGTTGAATAAGGATTTATCTCCTGTCTCCTGAAGTGCCGCAACCGACTTCTCCACACTCTGCGCATCACTCTCGATCGCAGCAAGCGTCTTAGTGCTGTCTTTGGATGTTGACGTTGATGTGGAAGTTGTATCATCCGAACTGCTTACCTGTCCGTTCTTGCCATAGTAGGAATTTAACAGCTTAAAATAGCTGCCTGATTTGATCGTTGCCCAGTCACTGTAATTGATTCCAAGCAGATCACTACCGCCTGACATACTGTTTGAAAACAATGAATTCTTAGATGATGTAGTATTTAAACCGGAAAATAAAACACCCATCGAATATGAATTATAGCCAGAAATTGTTGCCATATCTCTCACTCCTTTGAAAAAATAGATCACACACTTTACAGGCAGACCCATTGTCCTGCATACAAACTTCCTTGTTATTCCTTATATCGTCATTTTAGGCTGTTTTCTTTATATTTTCAAGTATTTTATACAGACAAAACGCCCATTTTTGACATATGGATAACCTAACCAAATTTTTCTTGTAATTTTTACTTTTTTTGTTTTAATTTACTAAAAAATTGTTAATTTATTATTCATACTTTGTTCATATATGATTGATATACTAAATACAGTTAAAAAATACTTAGACAACTTGTTATAATATACTTGATAAATTTTTTTCATAATAGCCCGGGCGCCGAAAGGTGTCTGGGCACTCCTCATTTATGGGAACTTATATGTTCTCGATCTGCCAGTCGATCGGCTCGATCCCATTTGTTTTTAAAAACTCATTTGCCTGACTGAAATGCCTGCATCCGAAGAAACCTCTGTATGCTGAAAGTGGACTTGGATGCGGTGCTTTTAAGATCAGATGCTTGGGATTGGTCAACATCGGTATCTTGCTCTGTGCCGGTCTTCCCCACAGCATATATACGATTGGCCGGTCTTGTGCATTGACCGCCTGGATGATCGCATCCGTAAACTGCTCCCATCCTCTTCCCTGATGGGAATTCGCCTGATGGGCACGGACGGTCAGCACCGTGTTTAAAAGCAGTACTCCCTGATCTGCCCATTTTTTCAAATATCCGTTATTTGGAATGTAACAGCCTAAATCATCCTGCAGCTCTTTGTAAATATTCTGCAGAGATGGCGGAATCTCCTTCTGCGATGGCAGCACGGAAAAACTCAGACCATGTGCCTGATTCTCATTGTGATACGGATCCTGTCCTAAGATCAGTACTTTCACTTCACTAAGCGGTGTAAAATGCATCGCATTGAAGATATCATCTGCCGGCGGATAGATCACCGCCCTGCTGTATTCCGCTTTTACAAACTCAAACAATTCCCTGTAATATGGCTTTTTAAACTCTCCCTGAATCGCCGGGAGCCAGTCATTTGTAATCATTGCCATGAATTTTCCCTCTTTTTATCTTCTGACAGAAACACCGCGCCCTGACAGATATTCTTTCAGATCACAGATCTCAAGTTCTTGGTAATGGAATAAAGAAGCCGCAAGTGCTGCATCTGCTTTTCCCTCGGTCAGCGCGTCATAAAAATGCTCCTTTGTGCCTGCCCCACCGGAAGCGATCACCGGAATAGAAACATTTTCTGCGATCATACGGGTCAGTTCAAGATCATATCCAGCCTTGGTTCCATCACAATCCATGCTTGTTAAAAGGATTTCTCCGGCGCCAAGCCTGTCCGCTTTCATTGCCCATTCCACCGCGTCAATACCTACATCAATGCGTCCGCCATTCTTGTAAATATTCCAGCCGGAGCCATCCTCTCTCCTTCTCGCATCAATCGCAACGACCACACACTGACTGCCAAACTTGTCTGCCGCCTCGCTGATCAGTTCCGGGCGGTTGATCGCAGATGAGTTGATGGAGATCTTGTCCGCCCCTTCACGGAGCAGCACCTTAAAATCCTCCACCGTGCGGATTCCTCCGCCAACCGTAAATGGAATAAACACTTTTTCAGCCACCCTGCGCACCATATCCACAACCGTCTCCCTGGCATCTGAGGTCGCGGTAATGTCAAGAAATACCAGTTCATCCGCTCCCGCTTTGTCGTAGGCTGCTGCAATCTCAACCGGATCTCCTGCATCTCTTAAATTGACAAAATTAACGCCTTTTACCACACGTCCGTTATTCACATCCAGACACGGAATAATTCTTTTTGTAAACATTGACATCCTCCCGTCTTAAATCCCGGCAAAATTTTCTAGTATCTTTAATCCGACCGTACTGCTTTTTTCCGGGTGGAACTGACATGCAAAGATATTATCCTGCTCCACGGAAGCATGAATATGGGTCCCATATTCCGTTGTCGCCTTTACGATTTCCTCGTCTTTTGCTTTCAGATAATAGGAATGTACAAAATAAACATATGGATGCTCTGTCAGTCCTGCAAATAATCTTCCGTTATTCTGCAGGTCTAATGAATTCCAGCCGATGTGTGGTATTTTTAACCCTTCCGTATCCGGAATGCGTAAGATCTGTCCATCTAACAGGTGCAGTCCCTCAACTCCACTACTCTCCTCACTGCCCTCAAACAAGAGCTGTAATCCAAGGCAGATACCAAGAAATGGCTTTTTTTCCTCTGCCACTTCCCGGATCACTTTGTCCAGTTCATATTTTTTTAACTGGTTCATCGCCTCTCCGAAAGAACCAACCCCCGGCAGAATGACTTTATCCGCCCTGCGGATCTCACGAAAATCTCTCGTCACCACACACTCCTGATGTAAAAAAACGAGTGCTTTTTCTACACTTTTTAAATTGCCTGCATCATAATCAATGATCGCTATCATTTTTATTCCTCACTAAATCCTGCCGCATCCAGTATCTGATAAATTTCCTTTGAATAGGCAGTCCTGTCTTTGATGTCATATACTTCAAGTGCTTTTTTTGCATCAATTCCAAATGCTTCTAGTGCTTCCTCTGCTTTTGCCTGTATATCGGAAATTTCGCTCTGACATCCAAGCTCCTGTGCATCACTGCTATATTCATTACATCTTCCGATCGTTGCGATCAGTGAATCTAATGCCATATCATAAATCTTCTGGTTCATCAGGTTCTGGTAGGCTCTGTACTGACCAGATGTATATGCAAGAATACGATATTTTCTGTAGATATCCTGATCTTTTTCCTTTACCTCAAGACCTGCAACATCCTGGAATGCCTCTTCATAATCACCCTTAGCATATGCCTCTTTTGCATTTGAAAAGCTGCTTGAATAACCGACCAGATTTGTTGCTAATACAACAAGTACAAGGAAAGAAAATACCATTACAAAGATTAAAATTACCGGCACTTTCGGAAGTGGAGGGGTAAGATCCGGCTCCTTTGGCGGCTTCGGTTTCTTTTCCTTCTTCGGTTTCTTCGGCTTTTTCTCTTTCTTTGGTTTCTTTTCTTTTTTCTTTTTCTCTTTTTTCTTCTTTTTCTCTTCTTTCGGATCCGGCTGTTCCTCTTCTTTCGGCGCATCCGGTACGGTCGGGATATCTCCAAGTTCCTGTAAAATCTGCATATTCGGATCTGACATATCAATGTCGGCAAGACTGTCTTCCGTTATCACTTCTCTGCCAGAATCCTGTGTTGCACCTTCCTCATCCCCGTCTTCCCCGAAGAGAATGCGTGACATTTTTTTCAGGAAACTCTCTTTTTCCGGCTTGTCTGTCTTATCCTTCTTATGCCTCTTGTG
>SAMEA104315434__coassemble_662_pt1 | contig 17118 bp, 16 predicted proteins | sample SAMEA104315434__metabat2_low_PE_001 | metagenome-assembled genome bin SAMEA104315434 (sample SAMEA104315434) | gut metagenome | biome: Monkey gut; feature: monkey-associated habitat; material: faeces | place: China | collected 2013 | reverse complement strand
AATTCTACGTTGAATTTTACAGCTTAATTTCGTATAATATATATAAATAAAGAAAGTATATCTAAGAAAGGAAGTTGATTTTATGCCGAATATATTACCTGTTTCAGATTTAAGAAATTATAATGAAGTGTTGAAAAATTGTCAGGTCGGGGAACCGGTGTTTTTGACCAAAAATGGAAGAGGTAGGTTTGTGGTCATGGATATTGAGGATTATGAACGTGAAAAGGCAGAAAAGAAACTGCTCATGAAGTTGCAGGAAGCAGAAGAAGCAGTTAAGGATGAAAGTGCCTGGATGAGCCCGGATGAACTTAAGAAATCTGTAGGTGTATAGCTTATGATGAAATTACGGATTAACCCTATTGTGGCAGAGGACTTAAAGAACATTAAAAAGTATATTGCCGAAGACAATGAAGAAATGGGAGTAAAAATCATTCAGGAGATATATGCCCGATTTGAGAATATACAGCAATTTCCGTATATGGGAGCTGATCTTGCTAAGAGGTTCAGCTTCCGGACGGATTATAAGTATGTGATTTGCGGGAATTATGTTGTGCTATATAAGATTGGAAAAGAGTATGTGAAGATTTACCGGGTGGTAAATCGATATCGGGATATTACCAAGATATTTGACTAAGAGGACTATCGAAAAATTTCAGGATAAAAATAACGTGACTCCCCCATACATTGCTGGAAACGGTGATGTATGGGGGAGTTTTGTATTTTAATGGAAGTTAAAAATGCAGAAAATAAAAAAACAATATTCCAAGTGAACTTTTTTCATTTTCCCCAGGTCATATATAATGTAAGAAGTTTTATACTTCACAACAACAGGCTGACCTGCGGAGCATGCCATCTATTTGGAGAAAACACGATGAAAGACAGCACATTGATTCAAAAAGTACATAGTGGAGATAAAGAAGCAGCTGGTATTATCATAGAACGATATTATGCAGATATTTTTCGCTTTTGTCGCTATATGGTCCAGACGGAGGAGGATGCGGTTTATCTGAAAAATTTATTAAAGGCGCTTTCACAGGAGATTAGGGAAGTTATCATTCTGCGCATTTATGAAGAAATGAAGTTTAAAGATATTGCAAAGATGATGGGCTGCAGTGTTTCCACCACAAAGTCGAGATTCCGGTTGGGTGTAGATCAGCTAAAGAGGTTAATGGAGAATGATGATGAGAAATAGCGAAATAAAGAATCTTTTTACAAAGGCAGATGAGCAGATCCGTGTCGATGAGTCAGAAAAGCAAAAGACGTATTATGCAATGACCGGGGAAATGAAAAAGCAGAGAATTCCAGCCATGTCTGCAAAAGATATTTTGTTTCATCAGTTCTGGTACATGGATAAAATGTTTTTGGCTGTTTATGGCGGACTTATCTGTCTGGGTTTTATTTTTATTGCCGTATTGCAGTATCTTGGAATGAAACCGGATGAGATGATTACGGTATGCATGGCTGGTACTGTCGGGGATGATAAATGTTGTGGTATTGCTGTTGACAGCCGGCTATCTGAATTACCGTTGGAAAGTTGGACTGTTACAGGTGGGGGTTTATATTCTGACGCCCTATCTGGTGTCAGGCATCCTGGCATTAGGCATTTTATCAATGGAAACGAGGGGAAAAAATTCAGCCTTATTTGGTATGAGTGTGCTTTTTTTATCAGTCGGTTATGGAGTGATCGGTTCGATCCCGGGCGTGTTTTTGGTAACAGCGCTTTGGATATGGGCAGCAGCGTTTTTAGTGTCGGGATTTTTATTTGGTATGCAGATCAAAAAATTGTTCAGCAGGATGGAAAGGGGAGAAGTACTATGCACGAATTAAAGCTGATGGATGTTCAAAAAAAGTACAAAGGGAAAACGGCAGTCAGAAAATTTAATGGTACATTTACCAATGGCGTGTACGGACTATTGGGAGAGAATGGTGCAGGAAAAACAACATTAATGAGACTGATCTGCGGTGTTTTGCAGCCGACGGGGGGAAGTATTTACTGTGATGATATGGAGATTACAGAGATGGGGGCAGAGTATCGGAGGCTGTTAGGGTATCTGCCGCAGGATTTTGGATATTATGGGAATTTTACCGCGGAGCGGTTTTTGCGCTATATGGCAGCGTTGAAAGCATTGCCGGAAGAATATGCATGCAGCCGTATCGACGAACTTTTAGAATTAGTAGATCTGAAAAATGAGAAAAAGAAAAAGCTGAAAACTTTTTCGGGAGGCATGATACGGAGGATCGGGATTGCGCAGGCGCTTTTAAATGACCCGGAAATTTTAATTTTAGATGAACCCACAGCGGGGCTTGATCCGAAGGAGAGGGTGCGGTTCCGCAAAGTGATCAGCTCACTTGGAAAGAACCGGATCGTATTGCTGTCGACACATATAGTATCTGATATAGATTATGTTGCAGACCACATTCTGATCATGAAAAACGGAGAGCTGATCTGGGAAGGAACAGGGAAAGAAATCACGGAAAAAATAAATGGACAGGTCTGGGAGTGTATTGTATCTGAAAAAGAAGCAGAGCAGATGGACAGCCGTTATATCGTGACGAATATGAGAAACAATAGTGGAAATGTAGAGCTTCGGATCGTTTCAGAAAAACAGCCGGCCGCAAATGCAAAGGCGGTGGAAAGTACACTCGAAGATGCATACCTTTATCATACGCAGATCACAGGAGGGAGAAAAAATGCAGCTATATAGGATGGAACTTTATAAACTTTTTCAAAATAAAATCTTTAAAGCAGGATTGCTGGCTGTGACCGCATTATTGTTTTTGTATTTTTGGTTTGTTGAGGTAGGGGATGAAATAGCGGCCGTAGATGGAAAGTTTTATTCCGGTTATGAAGCAGTGCAGATGAACCGGAAGATCACGGAGGAATTTGAGGGTGATCTTACAGATGAAAAAGTGGACCAGATCGTCGAAAAATATGGTCTGCCTTCCAGGCTCGAGGAAAATATGCCGGGGTGGAGAGACGGAAACTTTTTAAACGATTTTGTCACGCGATATTTTACCGATGGCGCATGGGAAAGGGGTGTGCTTCCAACGGAAAGGTATTCCCTGGCGGAAACAGAACTGGGAGAGGCTTATGCCCGGATTGGAAAAACACCTTATCTGGCATATACAACAGGGTGGAAAGTATTTACGGAGATGTTTCAGTTTGGACTGATTCTGGGAAGCATATGGATCATATGTGGTGTATCGACTATTTTTGCAGAGGAAAGCCAGACAAAAATGCTGCCATTAATTTTCAGTACGGAAGAAGGAAAAAGAAAGGACGTTACCGCTAAAATTTTCGCCTCTTTCACATTTACGATTTCTATTTTTCTGTGGATCGTGCTGGTTGATTTCATTTTATGCGGGACGGTCTATGGATTCAATGGGACGCAAAATATAGCATGGATGGTGCTTTCCGGATATATGCGGCAGCCGGTATTATTTCCGGAATATCTTGGTATTTTATCCGGTTTAGGTTTTCAGGCGTTGGTATCGTTGTGCATGATCACATTATGTGTGTCTGCATACCAGGACAGTTCCTTTGCAGCGGTAATCATTGCTGCAGTATGTTGGGGACTTCCCGTTCTGGTAAGAATGTTTTCTGGAGGGTTTCTGTGGCTTATTGTAGATTCTATGCCGCTTTTTCTTGTTACGGTGGTACCTGATATATGGAAGATATGGTATGGGAGCAATCTTGCTAAGAGGGTCAGCTTTTGGAAGGATTAATAAGAATGTGATTTGTGGGAATTATGTTGTGCTAATAGTAGTCGGAATTTTCAAACGATAATAATTAGTTTAGGATAAAATGCCTTGTGGATTGCAAATAGATGACAAACTCACAGGGCATTTTGGTGTGCAAAAATACCCCCGCATTTTCTTGAATATTATACCGCTATAGCGGTATAATATTTTTACTGGGTTAGATTGAAAATAAATTTCTCACACGCAGGAATGAGGATTATTATGTTGAAGAAGTTTTTGCAGCAAAAAAATATATCAGTATATAAATTGGCGGGAATGAGTGGAATTCCTTATAGTACATTAAACGATATTGTAAATCAAAAAATAGATATAGCGAATGTCAGGGCCGGAATTGTATTTAAATTGGCTAAAATATTAAATATTTCTATGGATGAATTATACGAATTGTGTGCGAATCAGATTATCGTTTATCTGGAGGAGTATTCCACGCAAGGGACAGTAGTTATAAAGAATAAAAAATATGTGCTGGAGTTTCAGTATCATAACAAAAAGTTTACGGATGTACTTTGTCCGGTAAAGAAAGAAGCAACGATGTTTATTGAGAGTATTGCACAGTGGCAGATGGAAAAATTGATATCGGATTGTGAAATGGAGGAAATGTATGAATTATGTACTAAAGCGAAAGGATGAAATCATAACGATTATTGATTTTGCGGATGATGGCAGTGTTTATAAATTTCACCAGAAATTAGTAAATCCTGAACTGGCTCCATTACATGATACTAATAATCTGAATTGGTTAAAACAATGGTGGAAGAGAAGGTCGGTCCCGATCAGCCAGGGAAATATCAGACAGATGCTTGAAAAAAAAGAATTACTGGGTCCGGAAGATTTTTTGTTAAAGAATTTGGGATTATCTTTGACGGATTATTATTGGATATCGCCTTTGGATTCTGGAATGACCTGGAAAGATGTGAATCTTTTTGAGAATGACTTTCATGGAAATATTATGTTCCGCGAAGCTGAAGATGAAAATGATGATATGCCACATTATACGCCGAATGGTTCTTTACAGGGAACATTGGAAAAAAGCTGGACGATACTAAATGGAGAACGGGGATTATTAAAAGGAAACAGAGATAATTTGTCTTCAGAAAGTATCAATGAGGTAATCGCTTCGAAATTGCATGAAATGCAGGGATTCGATAATTATACAAAATATAAGCTGATCAGGGTCAATGGACGCAGTTATGATTATGGATGCTATTCTAAACTTTTTACTTCTCAAAAATTAGAACTTGTATCTGCTTATGATGTGGTCTGTTCGGAAAAGAAAGCGAACGACATATCGTCTTTTGAACATTTTATCAGGGTCTGTGTAAAACATGGACTGGATGAACATATGCTTCGAAATTACATGGATTATATGATTTTATCGGATTTTGTATTGTCAGGAAGAAATCGCCATCTAAGCAATATTTCTATTTTAAGGGATGCGGAAACCTTACAATTTGTAAAACCCGCACCGATTTATGATAGTGGAAAATGTTTATTTGTACAGGATAGTGTTCCATCCAGTGATAAAGGGTTACTTAGTATAAAAACAGAAAGTTTTGCCGGTGATGAACTGAAACTGCTTGATTTCGTATCAGATAGAAGCCTGCTTGATATTACAAAACTTCCACCGCGTTCTTTTGTGGAAGAAATCTATGGTCTGGATTCGCAAATGGAAGAAAACAAGATTCATTTGATTGGAGAGGGATATGAAAGAAAAATAGAGCTGTTTCGGGCATTTCAATTAGGTCAGGATCTCCATAAAATAAAACTGGCAGTGAAAGATTATCGGAAACCGACAGTGGATACAGGGCAGTTTGTGATCGAAAATGATGAATGAAGAAAGGAACATAACCATGAGCAAACTATTACTTCTCGAAGATGACTTAAGCCTGATCCAGGGACTTACGTTTGCCTTCATAAAACAGGGATTCGAATTAGAGACGGCAAGGACGTTAAAGGAGGCGGATACGCTGTGGGGTGATGGCAGATATGATCTTTTGGTTTTGGATGTCTCCCTGCCGGATGGGACAGGGTTTGAATTTTGTGAAAAAGTCCGGCGGGTTTCGAAAGTGCCGATCATGTTTCTGACTGCCTCGGACGAGGAAATGAACATCATTATGGGACTGGACATGGGTGCGGATGACTATATCACAAAACCATTCAAGCTTGGGGTACTTGTATCAAGGGTGAATGCACTGCTCAGGCGGGCAAAGGATTTTAGCACGGCGTCCACAGAGCTTGAGTCAAATGGGATCAAAGTGCTTCTGCTGCAGGGACAGGCATTTAAGAACGGGGAACTGTTAGATCTGACTGCCGCAGAATATAAACTTTTGTGTCTGTTTATGAAAAATCCGAATGTGGTGCTCACGAAAGAACAGATCTTAGACAAGCTGTGGGATTGTGAGGGCAATTATATTGACAACAGTACTTTGACGGTATATATGCGCAGACTGCGGATGAAGATCGAGGATGATCCGGGTGAGCCGAAAATGCTGCTCACGGTGCGGCGCATGGGCTATAAGTGGGCTGTCTGTGATTGAGGTGTTCCATGAAAATATTTGTAAATAAAGACATCAAACATTTTTTTCTTGCAATCGCAACGGTTTTTACCGTTTTTCTTTTTCTGGCGGAGGCATTTCTGTGGTGGAAATACCGGACATTTTCTGGTGGATTATTACTGCTTTTTTTCATGATGGCAGTGACTGTTTTTGCAGTATGTTTTGCATATTTTTACAGGCAGAATAAAATGATGGAAGATGCGGTGTCAAAGATCAATGCCTATCTTGACGGGGACAAAAATGCCCGGATCGAATGTGACAGTGAGGGGGAACTGTACCGGCTGTTTCATTCCATCAATGCACTGGCTGCGGTGTTAAATGCCCATGCGGACAATGAACTTAAGGAAAAGGAATTTTTGAAAAATACGATCTCCGATATTTCCCACCAGCTAAAAACACCGCTCGCGGCATTAAATATTTATAATGGTCTGATGCAGGACGAGGCGGAGGAAGAATCCGCCATCAAAGAATTTGCCGCATTGTCGGAACAGGAACTTGACCGCATCGAGACGCTGGTCCGGAATTTGTTAAAGATCACAAAGCTGGATGCCGGTTCGATCGTGCTTGAAAAAGAGATGGAAAATGCAGCGGATATGATGCGGGATATAGAACTGCATTTTGCATACAGAGCCAGACAGGAACACAAGAAGATCATCCTGTCCGGCTCAGATGATGTCTGGCTTCTCTGCGACCGTGACTGGCTGACGGAAGCGGTTGACAATATCGTAAAAAATGCGCTCGACCATACGGCGGATGGGGATACGGTCCGGGTGGAATGGAAACAGCTGCCCGGTACAGTTCAGATCACGGTGAGAGATAATGGCTGTGGAATCCATCCCGAGGATCTGCATCATATTTTCAAGCGGTTTTACCGCAGCCGTTTTTCGATGGATAAACAGGGAATCGGTCTTGGACTTCCGCTGGCAAAGGCGGTCATTGAGGCGCATGGCGGCACCATTGAGGTTGACAGTGAGTTGGGCCGGGGAACGGTTTTTACCATAAATTTTTTAATTCCTACAAAATTGTAGGCTGGCTGTAGGGATACAGTAATATTCAGGTGCTATTCTTTCAGACACAGGAGGGACTGCGGAAGAGGACCTGCTGGTTTATCAAATCATTCAGAAAGAGGTGTCTGCACTATGAATTTATTAGAGGTCAGAAATATCTCAAAGACCTACGGCAGTGGAGAAAATGCGGTCAGGGCTTTGAAAAATGTCAGTTTTTCAGTTCCAAAAGGGGAATATGTAGCGATCGTCGGAGAATCCGGTTCCGGCAAGAGTACGCTGCTTAACATGATCGGGGCGTTAGATGTGCCGACTTCGGGCAAAGTGGTGATCGACGGCAAAGATATTTTCTCCATGAATGACCGCAAACTGACAATATTCCGCCGCAGGAATATCGGTTTTATCTTTCAGGCGTTCAACCTTGTGCCGGAACTTACGGTGGAGCAGAATATCATTTTTCCGGTGCTGTTAGACTATCAGAAGCCGGACAGGAAATATTTAGAAGAGCTGCTTGCGGTGCTGAATTTAAAAGAGCGCAGGAACCATCTGCCTGGCCAGTTATCCGGCGGCCAGCAGCAGAGAGTGGCGATCGGGCGTGCACTTATCACAAGACCTGCCCTGATTCTGGCAGATGAGCCGACCGGAAATTTAGACACAGCAAACAGCAGGGAGGTCATTGCGCTGTTAAAAGAGGCGTCAAAAAAATATGAGCAGACGATCATCATGATCACGCACAGCCGCAGTATCGCACAGACGGCTGACCGCGTTCTGCAGGTGTCAGACGGTGTGCTGACCGATTTCGGGAGGGCGCAGGATGTCCGTAGCACAGCAGATCTCCACGGGAAAGGAGCACTGAAATGAGAAGTTATCTGAGCCTGATACCGATTTCTGCAAAGGTGCGGAAACGGCAGAACCGTATGACAATTTTGTGTGTGATCATTTCGGTACTGCTTGTGACAACGATTTTTAGTGTTTCGGATATGATGATCCGGCAGGAGAGTGAGGAACTGCACAGGAAACATGGAAACTGGCATATTAAGCTAGAAGATATCTCACCGGAGATAGCGGAAGAAATCAGCCAGCACACCGATGTTACGGCGGTTGGCTGGTCGGAGGTTTTTAATTCTGATGCAGAACAGCCATACTACATCGGAGAGAAAAAAGCTGCTTTATACGGCTCTGACAATATTTATCTGACAAGGCTTTCAAATGCCCTGGAAGAGGGAAGTTATCCACAGAACGATCATGAAGTCATGCTCAGTTCCAATGCGAAACTTGCTTTGGATGTGCAGACCGGCGATAGTGTAACGATACAGACACCTGCGGGAAATGTTGATTTTACCGTATCCGGTTTTGGCTCGGATGACCGGGATTATTATCAGGGGCAGACCTATATGGCTGCCGTTTATATGACGCGGGAAGCGTTTACGTCTATCCTGGAACAAAACGGTGTCACGCCGGAACCAGTCTGCTATGTTCAGTTTCAGGATGCGTCAAAGGTTTCGGATGCAGTGGCAGAAATCATGCAGCAGTATGGCCTGTCGGTTGGAAGTGTTTCGGAAAATACGGCGGTCATGGGGATTGCAGGGCGCAGCAGCAACAAATCCATGATAAATGTTTATGGGATAGCGGCAATTTTGTTTATTCTGGTACTGCTGGCCGGCGTGCTGATGATTTCCGGCAGCATGAACAGCAACGTGGCACAGAGGATGAAGTTTTTTGGCATGATGCGCTGCATCGGTGCGAGCCGTGAGCAGATCATCCGTTATGTGAGGCTGGAGGCATTAAACTGGTGCAAAACGGCGGTGCCTTTCGGTCTGTTGTCTGGTACGGGAGCCAGCGTTGGTATTTGTGCGGTACTGCATTATGGCATTGGCGGTGAATGGGAAAACATACCGGTATTTGCGGTAAGTCCCATCGGACTTTTAAGTGGTGCGGTGGTTGGAATCGTGACGGTTCTGTTAGCGGCACAGGCGCCGGCAAAACGTGCAGCGAAGGTCTCCCCGATGGCAGCGGTTTCCGGCAATATGGAAATGGCACCCTCGGCTGGACGTACGGTAAGGGTTTCTGCTTCGAAGAGTTTATCTGGAATTTCGAAAAAATCACCAACTGTAAGAGGCGGTATACGGTCAGGGTCCGGTAAAGTGGAAACGATGTTAGGCGTGCACCATGCGACCGCTTCTAAGGAAAACTGGTTTTTGATGACTGCGAGTTTTTCCCTCAGTATCATCTTATTCTTAAGTTTTTCAGTCGGGTTAGATTTTTTTCGTGAGTTAATACCATCCCTGCGGTCATGGCAGCCGGATATTACGCTCAACGGCTATGCAAATTAGCCGGTAATAAGCCAGAGTTTAAGCGATACGATCCGTTTTGTTCCGGGTGTGGAACATGTCTTTGGCAGTTCCTATATAGAGAATGTTCCGGCAGTATCGTCAAGGCAGGGGATCGATCATGTGAATCTGACATCGTACAGTACGTATCTGTTAGACAGTGCAAAAGACAGTCTGATGCAGGGGGATCTGTCAGAAATTTACGGGGACAGCGGAAAGGTTATGACGGTCCAAAATAAAGATAATCCGTTAAAGGCTGGAGATACGATTGAGATCGCGGGTCAGAAGGTTGAAATTGTCTGTGCCATATCGGAGGGGCTATATCCCAGCGAGTACAGCGTGATCTGTTCGCAGGAAACGTTTACCAGGCTGACAGGAGAGGAAAATTACAGCATGATCGGTGTGCAGCTTGGCAAAAATGCCACGGATGAAACCGTAAAACAGATCAGCAGCCTTGCGGGGAACAATGTTATTTTTGCAGATATACGCGAGAGTAACCAGTCGGATGCAAATACCTATCTGGCGGCAAGATTTGTGATGTACAGTTTTCTGGCGGTCATTGCCATGATCACACTGTTTTACATGGTCAACAGTATTTCCATGAGTGTGACCGCACGGATGAAACAGTATGGCGCGATGCGGGCGGTCGGCATGGACGGAAAACAGCTTACCCGGATGATCGCCGCGGAAGCATTTACCTATGCCATTTCCGGCCTTTTCGTAGGATGTTGCGCGGGAATCGCCATCAGCCGTTTCCTGTATATCAGGCTGATCACGCGGTATTTTGGAACGGCGTGGAAATTGCCGGTTCAGATGCTTGCTATCATCGTTGTTTTTGACATTGGTGCTGTGGTGGCCGCGGTTTATGCTCCGGCGAAGCGGATCCGGGGGATGGCGGTTACAGCTACGATCAATGAGTTATAACTCCCCCGTTGTCCCACCCCCGAAATGGTAGTATAATCAAAATACACAAATCAATAAACAAATGGGGGCAACACATATGAACATTTTATTTTTTCTGACACCGAAGGAAGACGTAGCACATGTGGAAGAGATGGACACCATGCGTCAGGTGCTTGAGAAAATGGAACATCACGGTTACACAGCCATTCCGCTGCTAAGTGTGGAAGGAAAATATATCGGTACGATCACAGAGGGAGATCTGCTCTGGTTTTTAAAGGACCGCAATTTCCCGGATCTGAAACTGCTTGAGGATATGCCGATCACATCGATCGAGCGTAGAAGGGATAATCAGGCGGTAAAGATCGATGAATCCATGGAGAATCTGTTTGACAAGGTAATGAACCAGAACTTCGTTCCTGTTGTGGATGATAAAAGAGTATTTATCGGGATCGTAACCAGAAAAGATGTCCTGGCATACCTTGGCAGACTGGCAGAGAAAAAATGAAATATTGTAAAAAATAAGCGTTGATACACATAAAAAGTGTAAGAAATGGAGAAGGGTATGATTCGTGGAATGGATGTTTCCTCGTATCTGGAAATGAAAGATAAGGGGTACCGGTATTTTGATGAGGCAGGAGAGGAAGTTGACGTTTTAGAGTATGCCGTAGGGCGCGGGTTTAATTATGCGAGATTAAGACTCTGGAATGAGCCGCAGAATGAACCGGAATCAGGTGGATACTGTGATCTGGCACAGACGATCATTATCGCAAAGAAGATAAATGCACTTGGAATGGGATTTTTTCTAGATTTCCATTATTCAGACTGGTGGGCTGATCCTGGGCATCAGACGAAGCCGAAAGCGTGGGAAAATTTATCTGTGGATGAGTTGTGTGGGGCAATTTATGATTTCACGAAAGACTGTATGGAGCAGTTAGATCAGGCGGGTGTGTATCCGGATATGGTTCAGATCGGAAATGAGATCCGCACCGGTATGCTGTTCCCGGATGGTGCCGTGCCAAACTGGGACAATCTTGTTCGTTTTGTCAATGCGGGTATTCGCGCAGTACTTGACACAAAAGGAACTCATCAGACCCGTATTGTCCTGCATCTGGATCAGGGTGGAAAATACGAGTATTACAAAGAGTGGTTTGATCAGATGATGGCGCGTGGGGTAAAAGATTTTGATATTATCGGGCTGTCCTATTATCCGTTCTGGCACGGAACATTTCCCATGTTTAAACAGACAATGGATGCACTTGCAGACAGATATCATAAGGATCTTGTCGTGGCAGAGACGGCGCATGCGTTCCGCAAAAGCGGAGGCAGTTTTTTTCGGGAAGAGCAGGAGCGTGCGGCAGGTTTTCGGGCAACACCGGAAAATCAGAAAAAGGTGCTCGAACTGATCATCAGTATTATTGCCGGAACGAAGGATCAAAGAGGACTTGGATTTTTCTACTGGGAACCGTTTTCCCGTGCACCGGAGGATGCCGATGGCTGGGGAGTTTGTATGGGGCTGATGGATGAAAAGGGAAAGCCGACAAAAGGCTTTGATGCAATCTCATTTGTACCGGAAGAATGTAATGCAAAAAAGATTGCGAAGATCGACTGCCCGGAAGAACTTGTATTGTGGCAGGATGATATATGTTTTGAGGAAAGGCTCGAAGATGCATCTATAAAGGATTTATTGAAAAAGTTATTAAAGAACCTTCCGCAGCAAATCGAAATATTGCACATGGATGGAACTGTTTCATGGAAAAATGTCCATTGGATATTAAATATTGTGGATAACGGCAATGTCATAGAAAACGAAGCGGGGAATACCATGAAAGAATGTCATGCATTACTGGAAAATATGGTGGAAGAATGTTACACATTGCCGGAAAGTGCCGTTAAACCAGACAGTCTGCAAACATTTGTGGCAGAGGGAGTGATCGAGGATGTCCCGGCAGAGTGGGCAAATGTATCTATGAGAGTTTTTGTGGAACAGATACCCGAGAACATTTTGAAAAATGGAGATTTTGAAGATGGTATGAACGATATTTCCATCCGGTGTAGTTCAGGTGTTTCATACGGAACTGATGATGGGTTTTATTTTACATCCATGGAGAATTTTACGCTGGAACTGTCCATGCAGGCAGAAGTGACGCCAGGGGATGCTTATCAGGCTTACTTTACCTATTGTGGTGGCAATACCACAGGAACGCAGGTTAGATTTTTTGTTCGGGATAAAGAGGAAGCGTATATCTGTGAAGTATTTCCGCGTGAAGTACAGTTTGACCGGTACAGCATTGAGATACCGGAAGCCATCAGCGATTCGCTGACAGTCGGTGTGAAGATTGAGGCACCGCCGGTTTCTGGAAGAATAAAGTCATTTATCCTGTGCAGAAAATAAATGGGAAACCGCTAGCTAATCTTAATAGTATTTATGATGTGCCCAGCAAATGATGGTTTGGGTGTGAGTTGAGTTCCCCGGTGAAGGGTGGTTCCGGGGATTTTCGATTGGCAGATCGCATCAAGCCGGGACTGTTTTGTTCCGTTGTACGAAAATAAGACAATCTAAGGCTGCCTGGTTCAGGTTGTGGCAGAGTGACGTGTGCGTCTTAAATGTGCCATCCGGGCACATTAAGACTTGTGCTGCCGTCCGTGGCAGCACAACACTGTGTTACGGACAGGCAGTCTAAGATTGACTAATTTTCTCCCAAAGTCACAAAACAGGTTCCGGCTTGATGTGATCTGCCAGCCGCAAGGTTGTGAACCACCCTTCGCTGGGGAACTCATTTTACAACCTTGGGGAACGTAAATTTTTGTGACGTTCATTTCAAGGCGGAATATCAATGATACAGCACATTAGGATTTTAAGCATATTTCCATTCAAACCATCATTGTCTGTCAGCTCATTTTAAGAATTTACACAGAGCAATTCGCGAAATCGCATAGCGCAATAAAAACTAATTGCGCAGCGGTTTTGCGAATTTTTTTGTGCAACAGGGCAAAAAAATAAAATATTCTTGGCTGTTTTAGAAATTGAATCCTAAAAAACGAAAATGTTATAATTTTTTTACAAGATAAAGGAAAAGCGCAATATTAAATATTGCAAAGATGGGAGGAACTATGGAGGGGCTTTTAAAACAGTTAAAGAAAAACCGGGTGATGCTTTGTATGCTGATACCGGCAACCGTATTTGTTATTATTTTCAGTTATATCCCGATGGGCGGAATTGTTCTTGCATTCAAGAACTTCAGCTATGCACAGGGAATTTTTAAGAGTCCGTGGAACGGACTTGACAATTTCAGATATTTGTTTGTATCGAACAAGATCTGGACATTGACCAGAAACACTTTGCTTTATAACATTGCATTTATTTTTCTTGGAGTGATCTTTGAAGTTGGTTTTGCGATCATCTTAAGTGAGATCACCGGAAAAGTATTCAAGAAATTCGCACAGGGATTTATGTTTTTACCGTATTTTATTTCCTGGGTCGTTGTATCAACAATCATGTTAAATATCTTTGGAAATAACGGTGTATTAAATTCCATCTTAGCACACTTTGGTGTGACTGGTTTTTCCATTTACAAACAGGTGAGGGAGTGGCCAATCGTGCTTGTGATCGTCAGACTCTGGAAACAGACAGGATATGGCTCTGTGGTTTATCTGGCGGCGATCGCAGGCATCAGCAAAGATCTGTATGAAGCGGCAGATATCGACGGCGCAAATGTATGGCAGAAGATCCGCTACATCACGATCCCAAGTTTAAAACCTACGATCATGATCATGGTACTGTTGGCACTCGGAAATGTATTCCGTGGGGACTTTGGAATGTTCTATCAGCTTGTAGGTTCCAACCAGTTACTGCTCAACACGTCAGATATTATTGATACTTATATTTACCGTATGTTAACGACTTCCCCGAATGTCGGATTCACCGCGGCGGCAGGTCTGTATCAGTCAGTATTATGTTTTGTGACAATCGTGGCAGCAAACTTTATTGTAAAAAAGATTGATCCGGACTATACGTTGTTCTGATCAGGAATAGTGGATCGTGTGAAAATAAGATTTTTACACGCAGAAATGGAGGAATCAAAGTGAAGATTAAAAAGGGAAAAGATAAGATTATCTTTAATATTTTAGCATACACCCTTGTAACGTTGTTTGCACTGCTGTGTGTGATACCGTTTTACCTGATCGTTATCGGTTCATTTACGAAAGAGAGTACGATCGTGACACAGGGATACAGCTTCTTTTTGAATGCATCTAATTTTTCACTGGAAGCATATAAGATGGCATTAAAGAATCCGGAAAGTATCGTGCATGCTTACGGAGTGACGATTTTTGTAACAGTTGTCGGCACGGTCATTTCGATTTTCATTACGACGATGACCGGGTATGTACTTTCAAGACCGGATTTTCCGTGGAGAAATGGAATCTCATTTTTCTTCTTTTTTACAACACTGTTTTCCGGCGGACTGGTACCGTGGTATCTGCTCTGTACGACATATTTACATTTTACCAATCACATTTATTCGCTGATCATACCGGGACTGTTTTCCGTTTGGAATATGATCATTGCCAAAAGTTTTATGAAAGGAATCCCGTTTGAACTGACAGAGGCGGCGAAGATTGACGGCGCGGGAGACTTTTTCATTTATCTGCGCATTATCATGCCGATGGCAAAACCGCTTGTCGCAACGCTGACGCTTTTTGTGGCGCTTGCTTACTGGAATGACTGGTACAACTGCATGCTGTTTATGAGCACAGGTGATAACTGGAATTTACAGTACACATTACAGAATATTTTGAACAGTTCTGAGGCATTAAAACGAATTGCAAACCAGACGGGAATGCAGGTCGGACAGATGCCGTCGGAGGGATTAAAACTTTCCATGACGGTAATAGCGACAGGACCGATCGTTCTGCTTTATCCGTTTTTACAGAAATACTTTGTAAAAGGTCTGACACTCGGTGCGGTAAAGGGCTGATGGTCATTCACAATATATCATTTTAGGAGGAAAAGGAAATGAAAAAAGGAGCAGCAAAAAAAGTAGTAAGTATGGGGTTGGTTTCTGCAATGCTTGTGTCAGCTGCAGCATGCGGCAGCAGCGGAAATACCGCAAATGCATCAAAGAATGCAGACAGTAAGGGCGCAGAGGCGAGTACCCAGGGCGGAGATGACAGCACGATCGCCGCAGACAGCCCATATGCAGGAAAAGGTTATGATCTGTCAGAACACAAAACTGTGGTCATGTATGTACTCGGTGATGCACCGGCAGATATGGATACGGTGCTTGCAAAAGCAAATGAGGAATATTATGAGCCGAACTTAAATACCACACTGGATATTGAGTTCTTAAACTGGAGTGATTATCAGACAAAATATTCACTTTTGTTAGCAGGCGGAGAGCAGGTAGATTTGATTTACACAGCATCCTGGTGCTATTATAATGAAGAGGCAGCAAATGGTGCGTTTAAAATGTTAGATCAGGATTTCCTGAAACAATATATGCCGTTGTCCTATGATTTACAGCCATCCGAAAGCTGGGATGAGATCGCGATCAGCGGAAATGTATATGCAGTGCCAAAAGCTCAGGCATCTTTTACCGCATATAACATTGTTGCAGTTCGTCAGGATCTGATCGATCAGTACAACTTAACAACACCGGACAGCTGGGATAATTATAAAAAATATCTGACAGAGCTTGCTGATTTAAAGGGTGAGACAGGTGTAACACCGCTTAATACCAATGCGAACCGTGAACAGCTTCTGGTAACTTACGGACAGAGCAAAGGATTACAGGGTGTGACCGAAGGCTACGACTGGGATTACTTTGCAAACAACAGTGAAGCAGCTCCGGCTGCCGATGATATTTTCTATCTGTATACATCTGATTTTTATAAAGATTACTGCCTTGAAATGGCAGAGATGGCAAAAGAGGGAATCTGGTCTACCGATGCGATCAACGACACCAGCGATGCACAGGCATATTTTGAGAATGGAACCTCCGGTTCTTTCGTATGGAACAATTCTGTATTTAATGCAGGTAAAAATCTTGAGGATGCCGGTGTAGGTACTTATGCCGTATATGATGTGACACCGGATGTCAAGAGAAACAGAGGAAGTTATTCTGTTGATGCGATCGCTATTACACAGAAATCCGAAGATCCGGAACGTGCAGCACTTGTCCTTGATTACATGAAAGGTGATGTAAACTTAAACCGCTTATTACTTGGTGGAGTGGAAGGAACACACTGGGAATTAGACAGTGATGGCAATCGTGTGACTTTAGACGGTGCAGAAAATTATGGATGGAACAACTGGGCATGGGCAATTAACCGTGCAGATGAGCCGGATGAAGCAGGTCTTGATGAGAGACAGATTGCGATTTCAGACCAGTGTGAGGCAATGGAATATGTTCCTGCACAGACAGGATTTACATTTGATCCGTCTCCGGTACAGACACAGTATACAGCAGTTACCACAACAGTAGATGAGTATAAAATGAGCTTTGCACTGGGCATTTACGGAGATGACACGGAGGCAACTTTTGAGACATTCCAGAAACAGTTAAA
>SAMEA104315434__coassemble_658_pt1 | contig 17190 bp, 14 predicted proteins | sample SAMEA104315434__metabat2_low_PE_001 | metagenome-assembled genome bin SAMEA104315434 (sample SAMEA104315434) | gut metagenome | biome: Monkey gut; feature: monkey-associated habitat; material: faeces | place: China | collected 2013 | reverse complement strand
CGAGGAGCCATGGAAAAACGAAAAAAATGAGAAGATCATTTATTACGGTGCACCGTTTCCGGTCGCAAAGGTACATGCGGACATGGAACCATATTTTGATGCAGTGGCGATCAGTCTGGACGGAATGGGCGATTTTGCGGGCGAGATCGGGATCAATGGCATCAACAAGGCGACAGGTATGGAGCGGTATCTGAAGCATGTCGGCATTTCACGGGAAAACTGTATTGCGATCGGTGACGGGCCGAATGACCTTCAGATGATGGAGTATGCCGGAATCAGCGTTGCAATGGGAAATGCCAGGGACGAGGTAAAGCGGCTGGCAGACATGGTGACAGACCATATTGATGAGGATGGAATTCTGCATGCGTTTGAGCGCCTTGGGCTGATAAACGATTGTATTTGATGACAAATGATGATACCATGAAATAGTGCAGGAAAAACCACGAATGGGATCGTGATGAGAGATCGGAGGAGCCCTATGGATAAAAAATCAGTTCGGGCAGTTGCAGTCACTATTTTTTCCGGGGTGTTATTTTTGGAGAGCATGTTTGCAGGCGGAGTCGCAAGTGAGGAGACAGGAAAAGTCTTAGAAGGCATGCGGGGACTGCGCAGAGTGAACAATGTGCATTATCTGGTGACGAACAGTTATTCCGGGAGTCAGGACATTGTGCAGCAGACGCAGGAGATCTGGGCGGACCTGTTAGATGAGACCTGGGTAGCGGAGTATAAGAATACGGATGCGGATGGTGCCATGACATTTTTAAAGGAATTTTGCGATGGAGTCACGGTCAATTCTTACCAGGCGGGAGTCTGGAGTCAATGGGATGGTTACAGTACGACGACGGATATTCCAAATTATCAGGCACTTACGAATCTTGGTTACCGTGAGGAGGACATTGTTTCTGCGGAATGTGTCGATTTAGATGATGGAGCGACGCAGATCATTTTTTCACTGTCAGGGCAGCAGTTGAAAGAAAAAAGAGATCAGGCACTTGACCTCATAGAACCGGCAGGTATGGAGGAGGAAGACGATACAGAGCAGATGGATAAGATGTCCGTCTATTACGAACAGTATCAGAAAACAGGCTATCAGAATGAGCGGATCGCATATACCATTAATAAATCCGGTGTTTTGACAGGAATGGAATACAGTTTTGATGTCAAACGGCCAAAAGTTGTGATAAAAGGCGGCGTGCAGAAGCTTGAAGGGGAAGAGGAATACGCAATGGGCGTGAAGATCGAGGTGCTTTCCTATAACCAGGCAAATATTCCGAAAGTGATAAGAAAATGTGCGTCAGATGCCGGATATGACAGGTAAAGGCTGTTGGGGCATAATAATAGAATGTTTGCAAAGTTTGCAATCCATGGTTGAAAATAACAAAGAAATTTGTTGGAAAAGGGCATAATGTTAACTTTATGAAAATAAAAAGTTGACATTGCGCCTTTTTTTGACTAATATTGTTAACTATAAGATGAGCGGAGGTTAACAAAATGAAAACGAAGGGCGTAGTTTACTGTGGATTATTCACTGCATTGATCGCTGTCGGGGCATTTATCAAAATTCCGATACCGGTCGTGCCATTTACCCTGCAATACCTGTTTACGATGCTGGCAGGTCTGCTTCTTGGTTCAAGATTGGGAACGGTGTCTGTACTTTCGTACATGCTGCTTGGGCTGGCCGGCCTTCCTATTTTCTCAGAGGGAGGCGGACTGTGGTATGTGTTTAAGCCGAGTTTTGGATATATCATCGGATTTGCAGTGGGGACGTTTGTGACTGGCTGGATCGCAGAGCATATGGAGAAAAAGACCGTCGCACGGTATCTGCTGGCAAATCTGGCAGGACTGTTTTTTGTCTATGCGATCGGTATGATTTATTACTATATCATCTGTAATTTCGTGATCGATACGCCGATTGCGGTAGGACCACTGTTTTTGTACTGCTTTGTTTTGGCGGTGCCGGGGGATATCGCCTTAAGTATTCTTGGGGCAGTGGTGGCAAAACGTGTCAGACCGGTGATTGCCTATGAGGCAGTGCGGGCAAGATCGTAAAGGTGTTAGGAAAAGATAAGCGGGAGAAAAAGAAATGAATGCACTTACATTAGCGGAAGAAATTATTAACGGAAGAAGGATCACAAGGGAGGACGATCTGTCATTTTTCCTGACCTGTGATCTTTTAGAGCTCTGTGAGGGAGCAGATAAGATCAGGGAAGCGCGGATCGGGGATAAAGTAGATCTGTGTTCGATCATTAACGGGCGCAGCGGAAGATGCCCGGAGGACTGCAAATACTGTGCACAGTCGGCGCACCATCATACAAACTGTGAGGAGTATGATTTCCTTCCTGAGGAAGAGATTTTGGCAGCCTGCAAAATGAATGAGCGGGAAGGTGTTGACCGTTTTTCCATCGTTACGGCGGGAAGAGCACTGACGGGAGAGGAATTTGATAAGGCGATCCATGCATATGAGACGATGAAAAAAGAATGTAAGATCGATCTGTGTGCATCTATGGGGTTCCTTTCTGCAGAGCAGTTGCACAGACTGCATGAAGCGGGTGTCACCAGTTATCATCACAATATTGAGACGTCAAGACGTAATTTCCCGAATATCTGCACGACACATACTTACGATATGAAGATCGAAACTTTAAAAAAAGTAAAAGCAGAGGGCATGTGCGCCTGCTCCGGTGGAATCATCGGTATGGGAGAAACATGGGAGGACAGACTTGATATGGCAATAAGCCTTGCGGAACTGGGCATTGATTCCATCCCGATCAATGCGCTGATGCCGATTCCGGGAACACCATTAGAAAATCTGCCAAGATTGTCAGAAGCTGATATCCTGCGCACAATCGCATTTTTCCGTTATATCAATCCGGATGCAAATATTCGTCTTGCAGCGGGAAGAGCGCTTTTGACAAATGATGGGGAGATCGCATTCCAGTCAGGAGCTTCCGCATCTATTACTGGAAATATGCTGACGACGGTGGCATGCGCAACGATCCGCAGTGACAGACGGCTGCTTGAGGATTTAGGTCGCGATGTCACACCGGAATACTGGAAAGAGGAAAAAAAGGAAGCATAGAAATGCGCAGCATATATTTGGAAAGGGTTACAAAAAGTTGCGCAGAAATGAAGAAGTAAAATGCACAGAAAAGAGGATGGATATGAGCAAGGCTTTATTTATCACAGGAACAGGTACGGATATCGGAAAAACATATGTGACAGGACTGATCGTAAAAAAACTGGCAGAAGCCGGGAAATCTGCTGCCTACTATAAAGCGGCAATGAGTGGAAATGACCGTCGGGAGGATGGCTCTCTGATACCGGGGGATGCTCTGTTTGTGCAGAAAATGTCGGGGATTGCGCAGCCGCTTGAGGAAATGTGCCCTTATGTATATGAACATGCATATTCACCGCATCTTGCTTCAAGGATCGAGGGGCATCCGGTGCAGATGGGTGTGGTAAAAAATGGATATAAAGCTGTATGTGATACGTATGATTATGTGACGGTGGAGGGAAGCGGCGGTATTTTGTGCCCGATCTGCTTCGATGAAGCGAAGATACAGTTGGAGGATGTGGTGTCAGAGCTTGGACTTAACAGTATTCTGATCGCAGATGCAGGACTTGGTACGATCAACAGTGTGGTTCTGACGGCAGAATATATGAAGGCGCATCATTTGCCGTTAAAAGGAATCATATTTAACCATTATCATCCGGGTGATGTGATGGAGGACGACAATATTTATATGTGCGAATACATGACAGGACTGTCTGCGCTTGCGAAGGTGCAGGACGGTGACACGGAGCTTAAGATGGATGTGGAAACACTTGCGGCGTTATATGAATAAGATATCTGGTCTGGTTATTTACGAAATATGTATTTGAAAACAGCAGGAAATGATAGAAAAGAGGAAAAAATATGATCTGGTATCCATACGAACAGATGAAAACTATGCGGGAACCGTATAAAATTTTAGATGCAGAAGGTGTTTATCTTTACACAAAAGATCAGAAACTGATCGATTCAGTATCGTCCTGGTGGTGCATGATCCATGGCTATAAGCATCCGGAACTGACCGCTGCCATCAAGGAGCAGGCAGATCATTTCTGCCATGTGATGCTTGGCGGACTGACACATGAACCGGTGCAGAATCTTTCTGATAAATTGCAGGAATATTTACCGGGAGATTTAGACTATTGTTTTTTCTCGGATTCCGGAAGTGTTGCAGTGGAAGTTTCCTTAAAAATGGCATTGCAGTACAACACAAATCAGGGCAGAAAACGTCCGCTTGTACTGGCATTAGAGCATGCGTACCATGGGGATACATTTAAGGCAATGGAAGTAGGGGATGATGAGGATTATCATTTTGCGTTTGAAGAAAAGACAGGAGTGATTCACATTCCGACAGAAATACCGGCATTAGAGGAGGCATTTGAAAAATATCATGACAGGTTAAACTGCTTTATCGTGGAACCGCTGCTGCAGGGAGCTGGCGGGATGCGTATGTATGATATTTCTTTTCTGAAACGCGCACGCAAATTGTGTGATCAGTATGATGTGCTTTTGATCTTTGACGAAGTTGCAACGGGATTTGGAAGAACCGGCAACCGTTTTGTTGCAGATCTGGTGCTGCCGGATATTTTAGTGCTTGGAAAAGCATTGACCGGAGGTTATATCGGACATGCGGTAACAGTGGCAAACCATAAGGTATTTGATGCATTTTACAGTGATAATGACCGCCATGCGCTGATGCATGGACCGACTTTTATGGGAAATGCGCTTGCCTGTGCCGTAGCTCTGAAAGGAATTGAGATCTTTGAGCGGGAAAATTATATGGGAAAAATCAAACGCATTGAAGAAATCTCACATCGTGAGATGGACGGATTTACCGATCAAAGAATCAAAGAAGTGCGTGTGATGGGTGGCTGTACCTGTGTGGAAGTATTTGATGGTGCGACACTGGAAGGATTCCAGCAGTTTGCATACGAGAGGGGCGTTTTTTGCCGTCCGTTTTTAAAATATATGTATTCTATGGTTCCTTACATTATAGAGGAAGACGAGCTGGTGCAGATTTTTGATGTGATGAAAGAATGGTTTCGCAGAGGTTAAAGCAGGGACTTGACATTAGACAGACAACTGTTAACATAGGGTTAATAAAACTGTTATTGCAGACATATTACAATTACAGTGATTTAAGACAAAAATTCTGTATGAAAAAGGAGAGAGGACTATGTTAACAGCGCTGTTTATTATTTTGATGTTTGCTGTATTTGGTAAAATGATCATATTTGCATTTAAAGCATCCTGGGGGATTTTAAAAGTTTTGCTTACGATCATTATCTTCCCATTGTTTCTGATCGGGTTATTTTTCTCAGGACTGGTTTATATTGCACTGATACTGCTTTTGATCGCAGGAATCGTGTCGGTGGTTAAATCTTTGACATAAAAGCTACAGCAACGGATGTCCGGCACGCGCCAATAGACGTTCATAGCGCCTGTCGACCTCTGCCTGGATCTGGTCTGCAACCGGTTTATATTCTTCGGTGGCGAGATGTTTTGTACGCCCCATCATGGAAAACCATTCTGTGATGGGAATTTTTTTATGCGCTTTCTGTGGGTCATAGCTAAGTGATGTGATGCCGCGTTCAATTTCATAGAGCGGAAAATAACAGCAGTCTACGGCGGCAGCAATAACTTTCCGTTCTGTGTCGGGGCGGTCATTCCAGTTTAGTGGGCAGGCGGAAAGCGCTTTTACATAGGCAGTGCCAAATTCCCTTGCGTAGGCAGCGGCTTTTGCAGCTTTTTTGATAAAATCATTCGGGTTCGACTCTGCAACGGTTGCCACATAGGGCAGGTGGGTTGCAGCCATAATCTCCGGCATGTCTTTGTGAAAAAAAGTTTTTCCAAATTGCGTTTTTCCGAGATGGGAGGTGGAACTTTTTGCACCCATCGGGGTGGAGTAGGAGAGCTGGTAGCCGGTATTCATATATCCGCCGTTGTCATATTCAAACAGGAGCAGGTGATGACCACGCAGCACAGTTCCGAGCGCGGAGCCCATGCCGATATCCATGCCGCCGTCACCGCTTGCCATGATAAAGGTGATTTCACCTTTAGGGTATTCGCCGCGCTTTTGCCGTTCTTCAAACACTTCCACCAGTCCGCTTAGAGTTGCAGCTCCATTTTGAAACAGGTTGTGGATATACGGAATGCGGAAAGCTGTTTTAGGATATGCAGTGGTTGTCACCATGCCGCATCCGGTCTGGAAGAGAAAGACCACATTTCCCTCGATGCCTTTTAACAGCAGGTTTAAGTTTACCGGGATGCCGCATCCGGGGCAGGTTCCGATTCCGGGGGCGATACGTTTTGGCATGGCGGTGGCATCTTTGACGAGTCCGCCTTTTACGATCATTTTTCCGGTTTCGGGATCAAAAGAGCAGGCTGTGACACCCGGAGACTGGCGTTCTTTTGTGAGCGGCGCAAAATATTGTGGCTGTGGATTTCCTGCCTTGCCCGGTGTAATACCGTAATAATCAAAAGATTTGGCGTCAGAAGAAAGTCCTTCACGAAACAGTGAAACCGCATCTTCTACAAAAAAGTCCTTGCCGCCAAGACCGTAAATACGTGTCAGTACGCGGATCGGATGCGCAGAGTCCGTGGTATCCTGCAGTGCGGCGCGCAGCTCTAAGGACATATTTCCGCCACCGGCACCGTAGCTGTCCTGACGGTCTGCGGCAATGATTGTCTGCGCATGCATACAGAGTTTACGCAGTTCATCCGCTGGAAATGGGCGGAGCACATTTAAGGTGACAACGCCGGCGCGGATGCCTTCTTTACGCAGTGTATCGGCGGCAACGGTTGCAGTGTGAAAAGAAGAGCCAAGCAGAAAAAGGATAATATCTGCATCTTCATACCTGTATCCGCGGCAAAAAGTATACATTCTGCCGGAGAGGGAGGCAAACTCATCAAACAGTACCAGGAGCTTTTTTCTTGTTTCTTCCATAGCAAGGGAAAGCTGGTATTTATTGTTGATGATATCCGGTTCATTCATATAAGAGCCGACAGAGATCGGATGATTCAGGTCAAGTACACTGAAAAAATGATTTTCACCGGTTGAGTCATTTCCTGCGAAAGAAGAAATATCCGGATTGTCGCAGGAAAGTTTTTTACCGATAAAATTCTGTACAGTTTCATTATCAGAAAAAACCATGCATTTTTGTTTCTGATGGCTGGTAAAGAAACCATCAAAGGCAACGGCAACCGGCAAATTTACTTTTTCGGCAAGTTTTAAGGCAATCAGGTTGAAGTCATAGACCATCTGCGGGTCATCTGCAAATAAAATGATCCAACCTGTATTGAGCAGATACATGATGTCGCTGTGGTCACCTTTGATGCATAGAGGACCAGACACAGTACGGCAGGCTACGTTCATGACCATTGGCATGCGTGTCCCGGACTGTACCGGAAACTGCTCTAAGGCGTAGAGCAGACCGTTGGCGCTTGTGGCATTAAATACACGCCCGCCGCCGGCAGAGGCACCATAACAGATACCGGCGGCGCTGTGTTCGCCTTCGGCGGCGATCAGGCGGATATCATGTTCTCCTCTTGCGCCGGACAGGTCAAGATTTTCTGCAATCTGTGTGGAGGGCGTGATCGGATAATAACCCATAATATGATAATTGATCTGTTTTGCAGCGTAGGCGGCAAGTTCATTTCCACTTTCATAGAGTTCGCGCTGGGCAGCAGTTTTTTTTACGAAAGTCTGCGATTTTTGTTGTGGCTGTTGATCTGAAATTAGAAAAGCCTGTGTTGTTGATTGCTGCTGATCCGACATTATACGATACCTCCGTCAATACGTTTTTCATCAAGATAAGAATCACTGGTGATCCAGGAGTCTGCACCTGTCTTCTGATACTGGATGCCTGCAGGCAGCAGATCCTGATCCGGCATAGAATATGGTTTTTCCGGGTAATCTTTTTCAAGCGCCTTTACGAGAGCATGTGTCGGGCAGACGTCCACACAGCGCAGACATCCTTTGCAGTGCCGGTAATCAAGCCCCTTGTTTACCATGGATTTTTTTCCTTTATAAGTGCCAGGAGCAAACTGAAATACCATATCCGGGCAGGTGGAGTCACACAGTCCGCAGTTGATACAACGTTCCTGCAGAAAGAGAGGAATATAACCTTCACGGGACGGGGAGAGATCGTTTGATACGGTGCTTCCGGGACGCGTATTGATCCCGCCGATCGGAGCATTTTTATATCCCCAGATATAGGTCTCTTTTGCGAGAGCGGAGGAGGCGGGGGAGTCTAAGGTCATGTCAGAGGCGTGTTTGGATCTATGGGAAAGTTTTTGGTCGGAAGTTTTTTCATATCCAAGTTTTAACCCAAGCAGATTTGCTTCGATCAGAGTCGGATATTTTTTCCCAACCGTATTTTTGCAGAGTGATTCGACAGATTCCAGCGGGATAAAAGGACAGGCTTTTGCAATCGCGCCGAGCATGACCATGTTAATGCGTGATTTTGATTCTATGGCGATTGAGAGAGCATCGAGACAATATAATGTTCCCATAGGAATATTGTATTTTTCTGCCGCTTCACTACAGGATAAAAGTGTATTCAGAACAATTTTTGTATCGCTGGAGATCCCGTCTAATACAGGATAAGTACCGATCAGTCCCTCATGGAAAATAGCAAGTACGTGCGGTTTTAAAACCGGGCTGCTGATGCGCAGCGGATTTGAGGAGGGACTAAAACGGATATAGGATTTTACCGGCGAACCGCGTTTTTCGGAACCGTAACTGGAAAAGCTGAGTGCGTTTAAGGAAAGATACAGGGCACCGAGCTCACCGAGCATCTTTCCACAGAGATTTGCGCCAAGACCACCGATGCTCTCTAAGCGTATTTCAAAATAACCATATTCATTTGTGACAGGGAGTGTTACAGGTGGGTACATAAGATCCTCCATTTTTGTCCGGTTTTGTGACATGTAAATTTGCATGCACAGCAGCAGTCATTAGGTAAAATATCAATGATGCTTATAGTGTGCACGGAATGCAGGAAATTATGTACGGCTTTTTTTGAAAATGTGTACACATGTTAGTTGACCTTGCATCTTTACATTCGGGGGGAAAGTGATTAGAATAGACAGGTAAGTTTTATGGGTGGTGTTATATATGAAAGAAAAAATCATAGCATTTGTAAAAAAAGAAACAGTGCTGGTCGTTGCAGCAATTTTAGCGGTAATATCCGCTTTTTTTGTGCATCCGGATCGGCTGTATGTGAATTATATTGATTTTCGTGTACTGGGGATATTGCTTTCACTGATGATCATTATGGCGGGAGTACAGAATAACGGGATTTTTGATGAAATCGGGCGGCGGCTTTTAGCGCATACGAAAAATACAGCCCAACTGGCATTTGTGCTTGTTTTTTTGTGCTTTTTTTCCAGTATGGTCATTACAAATGATGTTGCGCTTCTGACGTTTGTTCCGTTTGCACTTCTGACTTTGCAAAAATGCGGTCAGGAGCGTCTTATGGTTCCGGTCATCGTACTTCAGACGATAGCAGCAAATCTTGGCAGTATGCTGACGCCGATCGGAAATCCACAGAATCTGTATCTTTATAATCTCTCAGAAATGAATGTCGGGGAATTTATCGTATTTATGCTTCCATATACCGTTATTTCCGGTGTACTGCTTGCACTGACGATTTTTGTTTTAAGTGCGAGAAAAAGGAAGATCAGACTGACCGACTGCCATTTTTCGGAAGAGAAAAAGGAAATGAATAAAAAGCTGACAGTCATGTATGTGGTTTTATTTGTGATGGCACTTCTTGTTGTGGCAAGAATCCTGCCATATTATATTTTACTTGCGGCAGTGGTTTTAGCGGTATTTCTGGCAGACAGAAAGGTGCTTGCACAGGTGGACTATTGTCTGATCTTTACCTTTATCGCTTTCTTTATTTTTACCGGAAATATCGGACGGCTGCCGGTGTTTCAGAAAACATTGCAGACATTGGTGAATGGAAGGGAGCTTTTCGTTGGACTTGTGGCAAGCCAGGTGATCAGTAATGTCCCGGCGGCATTGTTGTTATCTGGATTTTCAAGTGATTTAAAGCAGTTTTTACTGGGCGTGAATTTAGGAGGGCTTGGTACACTGATCGCTTCCATGGCGAGTCTGATCTCCTATAAGATCTATGCACATAATTATAACCGAACCAAGGGGTATTATCTGTTGTGGTTTCATCTGGCAAATATCATATTCCTTGCTGTGCTTGTGCTGTCCGCACTGGTAATGAGGTGAAGTAGAAATGAGGATTAAAATGCAGGAAAAACAGTTAGATATGGTATCTGATTCCGGATACAAAGAAAGTATGAAAGGAACCATTTATGTGCTGCTCTCTGCAGTATGTTTCAGTACAGGAGGTGTTCTGATAAAGTCGATTCCGTGGAGTTCCATCACGATCCAGGGAATCCGCAGTATTTTTTCATTTATACTGATCGCATCATATATGGTTATTACAAAACGAAAATTTGTATGGAATAAGACGGTGCTGTTTGGAGCCGTCTGCAATACGGCAATGGCTTTAACGTTTGTTTCCGCAACAAAGATGACGACAGCGGCAAATGCGATCGTGCTTCAGTTTACAGAACCGATCTTTGTGATCCTGCTGATGTGGGTATTATATAAGAAGAAACCGAAAAAAGCGGCAGTCGTGGCATGTGCGGTCGTGTTTGCCGGCATCTTATGTTTCTTTTTAGATTCCTTAAGCGCCGGGGGAATGGCGGGAAATCTGCTCGCGGTATTTTCGGGATTTACCTATGCGATAGTTATGATGATGAAAGGTTTTCCGGGAGCTGATTTTGAATCGTCACTGCTGGTATCCCATGTGATCAGTCTCTGCATCGGACTGCCGTCGTTTTTGGGAGAAACTGATCATTCCGCAAAGGCATGGATCTGCATTATCCTGCTCGGTGTGATCCAGTTTGGATTATCCTACATCTTTTTATCGAGGGGCTTAGACCGTGTTTCGCCGGTCACGGCATCCTTAACTTCTACATTAGAGCCGATCTTGAACCCGATTTTAGTTGCGATCTTTTGTGGTGAGACAATCGGACGCACGGCAGTCATTGGAGCAGTGCTTGTGATCGGGGCGGCGGCATGCTATAACGTTTATGAGGCAGCGCATAAAGATTAGATTCGTTAGATAAGGTATATTACAGAATCACAAAAACGTGGTTCTGTATTTTTTTACCCATTTTTTACATAAACCCACACACCCATTTTACAATATCCGCTTAGGATATAGGGTAAAGATGAGAGAAATAAAAGAATCAATGCCGGATGGGCAGATTTTAGTGCGAAGATGGAAGAAACCGGCAGGAATGGAGTAAAAAATGGAAAGAACACTCGTGTGGGGACACCGTGGTGCGAGCGGATATGCACCGGAAAATACAATGGCAGCTTTTGAGAAAGCGGTGGAGCTTGGCGCAGACGGGATCGAGCTGGATGTGCAGCTTACGAAAGACGGAGAACTTGTTGTCATCCACGATGAAACGATTGACCGTGTGAGCGATGGAAGTGGCTGGGTAAAAGATTTTACTTATGCGAAATTGATAAAGCATAATTTCAACCGCACGCATCCGGAATATGAGCATGCACAGATACCCACACTAGAGGAAGTTTATGCGTTGATAAAACCGACAGATCTGACCATCAATGTGGAAATCAAGACCGGAGTCGTGTTTTATCCGGAAATTGAGGCGCGTGTGTTAGACCTCACAGAGCGGATGGGACTGATGGAGCGTGTCATATTTTCCTCCTTTAACCACTATACCATACAAAAGATCAAAGAGATCAATCCGGAAGCAGAGACAGGAATGTTATACAGTGACGGAATCATTAATCCGGTCAGTTACGCTTCGTATGTGGTGGGGGCGGACGCACTGCACCCGGCACTTTACAATATCCAGTATGAAGGATTTATGGAAGAGTGCAGGAGGCAGAAAAAGAAAGTCCATGTATGGACCGTAAATGAGGAAAAATATATGCGGCTTGTTTGTGCGGCGCGTGCCGATGCAATGATCACCAACTACCCGGACCGTGGGAAAAAAATTGCAGAAGAGTACAGCAACGGAGAACTGACGCCGGAACTGGTGAAACTGTTGCGCAATAAAGAAATGGCGGCATTATGAGGGCGCCGGCAAGTCTGTATTTTGCAGACGAAGGATATCGGAACTGGCAGAAAAATGTGGTGGAGCCGTATTTAGAGGAGCATAGGAAGTATGCGTTCTTTCGCAGTTATGACGGAGCCTCTATTTTTTATCAGAGATATGTGACCGCGGGAGCGGATACATGTGTCGTGATCTCACACGGGTTCAGTGAATTTGCAGAAAAATATAATGAGATGATCTATTATTTCCTGCAGCAGGGGATGTCTGTATATATTTTAGAACACCGTGGACACGGATATTCGGAGCGGGAAGTTATAGACGGGCAGAAAGTATATATCCGTGATTTTGAAGATTATGTAAAAGATTTAGACTGTTTTATCCATAAAATGGATCGCCGGATGGAACCGCACAGGGTCCTTTTTGCACATTCCATGGGAGGCGCCATCGCCGCGCGCTATATAGAGGAACATCCGAAAACATTTGAGTGCGCGATCCTTTCTTCACCGATGCTTCGGATGCAGACCGGAAAATACCCGTGGTGGATCGCAAAACTGACGGCTGATTTTTATGTAAAAACGAACAGGGGGGACCGTTATGCAGCCGGGCAGACAGGTTTTGACTGCAGACCCGATTTTGAACACAGCAGTTGTGTCTCGAGGGAGCGCTACTATTACGTTTTTGAAAAAAGGCTGGAAAATGACAGATACCAGACCAACGGGGGCACTTACGGCTGGGTTTGGGCTGCAATGCGTGCAACAGAGAATCTGATGAAAAAAAAGAACTTAGAACGCATCAGAATCCCGGTTCTGATCTTTGCCGCTGGATGTGACCATATGGTAGATAACCGTGCAATCGCGGTATTTGCAAATGATGTGCAGACAGCTTCCATGGTCTGCATGCCGGCTTCCAAACACGAAATATTTAATGCAGACTATCAGACCAGATGCAGATATTATCAGGAGATTTTTGATTTTGTCCTGCAAAACAGGAGGGAAAAAGATGAAACAGAAATTAAATAAACTTGAAAAATACTGGGTAATGTACGATGTCGGCAACTCTGCCTTTGCGCTCTTAGTGTCTACGATCATACCGATCTATTTTAAAAACATGGCAGCCGGAAATGGCGTCTCCGCTTCGGACTCCACCGCATATTTAAGCTATGCGATCTCTATTTCCACTTTGATCGTGGCGGTATTAGGACCGGTGCTTGGAACGGTTGCAGACGGAAAGAACCGGAAAAAACCGTTGTTTACGCTTTTTATGATGATAGGCGTGCTTGGATGCGCGGCACTTGCACTCCCGAAAAGCGCCATTTTATTTCTGGTTGTATTCGTGATCACAAAGGTCGGATTTTCCGGCAGTCTCATTTTTTATGATTCCATGCTTGTGGATGTGACAACGGATGAGCGCATGGATGATGTATCGTCCCAGGGATATGCATGGGGATATATTGGAAGCTGTGTGCCTTTTATTGCCAGTCTTGCATTGATCTTCGGTGCCGATCGCATCGGGATCAGCGGTACCGCAGCGACGGCGGGGGCATTTATCATCAATGCCATATGGTGGGCAGTTGTTACGATCCCGCTCTTAAAAAATTATAAGCAGAATTACTATGTGGAGACAAAGACAAACGGCGTAAAGGAAACCGTAAAAAGACTTGGAACCGTGTGTGGTGAGATCAAAAATGACAGAAAAGTGTTTCTCTTCCTCGTTGCATTTTTCTTCTATATAGATGGTGTATACACGATCATTGAAATGGCAACTTCTTACGGCAAGGATGTTGGGATCAGTGATACAAGCCTTCTTCTTGCACTGCTTCTGACACAGATCGTCGCATTCCCGTGTGCTATCGTCTTTGGAAAACTGGCACAGAAATTTGAGACGGCACGTCTGATCGCTGTCTGCATCGGGGCATATTTTCTGGTTGCCGTCTATGCCCTCTGGCTGGATGCGGCATGGAAATTCTGGATGATGGCAACATTTGTCGGTGTATTCCAGGGAGCGATTCAGGCATTGTCGCGTTCTTATTATGCAAAGATCATCCCGAAGGAAAAATCAAGTGAGTATTTTGGCATTTTCGATATTTTTGGAAAAGGAGCATCTTTTATGGGAACGATGCTCATGGGTATTTCCACACAGATTTTCCACACTTCAAAAGCGGGAGTTATCGTGATCGCGTTAATGTTTGTGATCGGGTTTGTTATTTTTAAGATCCAGTCACAGACGATGCAGAGAAAGGAAAAGCGGTCTTTGGCGGTAAAAAGGATCAGGGATGAGTTCGAAGAGGAAGCTGAAAATGATGATTATGAATATGAGGATGATTACGAAATAGGAGATATGGATTTTGCCGAAGAAAGATTCTAAAAATCAGAAAAAACGCATAGGAATAAAAGAGACTTTAGCGGGAGCAGATACCTTGCTCATGGAAAAACAATTAAAAGAACAGATCGAAGCACCTATGGTACGGCTTTCTTACGCATATGCGATGGATGTGGTGCAGGCAAAATTAAAAATGATCAATGCTGACCTGACGGAGCAATTTGGCCGTCAGGTTATTCGTACTATGACGGGACGGATCAAACAGACGGACAGTATTGCCAAAAAGCTGATGCGCAAGGGCAGGGAAGTAACGTTTCAGGCTGCGGTAGATACTTTAAACGATATTGCCGGGATCCGCGTCGTCTGTTTTTTCTGTGATGATATTTACCGCGTGGCGGATTATGTAAAAAAGCAGAAGGACATCACGCTGCTCAAAGAAAAGGATTATGTGAAAAACCCCAAAAAGAGCGGTTATCAGAGTATTCACCTGATCGTGGGGGTTCCGGTCACTTATCTGGAAAAGACAAAGGAAGTAAGGGTGGAGATACAGATCCGTTCTTTTGCCATGGACTACTGGGCGGAGCTTGATAATCAGATGTGTTATAAGAAAAACGCCGGGCAGATCGAAAATGTGGAGCGTGCAACCAAAGATTATTCCGATGTGATCGCAAAAGTAGACAATCAGATGTTAGAACTGCGCCGACAGATCGAGAAGATGTAAAAAAACAATGGAGGAAAGAAAATGGCAGAGAAAAAGAAAAAATATTTGGAAAACCGGGAATTATCCTGGTTAAAGTTTAATGAGCGTGTGCTGGAGGAGGTGGCAGACCGTTCCGTGCCGCTGTGTGAGCGCATGTCGTTTTTATCCATTTTTCAGAGCAATCTGGATGAATTTTTTATGGTGAGAGTGGGTTCGCTTCACGACCAGATGCTTGTGGATAAAACGGCGCGTGATAACAAGACAAAGATGACGGCAAAAGAGCAGCTTTCGGCAATTTTTGACGCTGCAAGGATCCTGTCAGAACAGAAAGATCTGGTCTACCGGAACTATATGCAGCTCTTAAAGGAGGAGGGCGTAGAGCTCTTAAGTTTTGCGGATATGCAGCCGGACGATAAAGTTTTTCTGGAGCATTATTTTAAGGAGGCGCTGATGCCGCTGTTATCCCCGCAGGTGATCGGCAAAAAACAGCCATTTCCATTTTTAAAGAATAAGGAAATTTATGCTGTAGTCGTGCTTGGAACGAAAAACGGGGAAAAACTCGGCATTATTCCATGCAGCAATGAGGTGTTTGAAAGACTGATCAAAGTCCCTTCGGGAAAGGGACGCTATATGCTTGTGGAGGAACTGATCCTTCATTTTCTGCCACTGGTGTTTGAACGCTATACGGTAAAGAGCAAATCGCTGATCCGCATCATCCGCAATGCGGATATCGATGTGGATGAAGCATTTTATGATGAGGATCTCGACTACCGGGATTCCATGGAAAAACTGATCCGCACCAGACGCAGACTCTGCCCGGTAAAACTCGAACACAGCCGTGTGCTGGATGTGACGATCATTGAAAATCTGCGCAAAGAACTTGGAATCGGGGCGGATCAGGTTTATTTTTCGGAGGCACCGTTAGAGTTATCCTTCTTTTCACAGATCCAGGATTCCCTGAGGGAAAAAAGAGAACTGTTTTTTGAAAAAAGGGTACCGCAGCAGCCTGCATGCATCCGCAATGATCTGCCTGTGATCGACCAGATCGAGGAAAAAGACCGGTTTTTAAGTTTCCCATATGAGAGCATGAAACCGTTTATTCGACTTTTAAAGGAGGCCGGTGAGGATGAGCGTGTCGTATCCATAAAAATGACACTCTACCGCGTGGCAAAAAATTCACAGATCGTGGAGGCGTTGATCGATGCCGCAGAGAACGGGAAAGAAGTGGTTGTGCTGGTGGAACTGCGCGCCCGCTTTGATGAGGAAAATAATATTGAGTGGTCAAGGCGGTTAGAGGATGCGGGCTGCCGCATTATTTACGGAATCGACCATATCAAGGTACATTCAAAGCTCTGTCAGATCACCTACAAAAAAGGGGAGGAGATCCGCCATATCACGCAGATCGGAACCGGTAATTATAATGAAAAGACGGCAAAATTATACACGGATCTGTCGGTCATGACGGCAAATGAAAAGATCGGCGAGGAGGCAGCGGAGGTCTTTCATGCCCTCTGTTTAGAACAGCTTGTGGAGAAAACAAAATATCTTCTGGTCGCACCGAAGTGTCTGCAGAGTAAAATACTTGCCATGACAGATGAGGAGATCGCAAAAGCCAAAGCGGGAAAACCCGCTTATATCGGAGCAAAGATGAATGCCCTGACGGATAAGGTCATCATTGACAAATTAGTCGAGGCATCAAAGGCAGGGGTAAAAATAGAACTGATCGTCCGCGGGATCTGCTGCCTGATCCCGGGAGTGGAAGGATATACCGAAAATATCAGGGTGATCAGTATTGTCGGACGGTATTTAGAGCATTCCAGAATCTATCTGTTTGGAGCGGAGGAGGAAAATGCAAAAGTTTACATTGCATCCGCAGATTTTATGACCAGAAATACCACAAAGCGTGTTGAGGTCGCAGCGCCGGTCTGGGATAAGGCGATCAAAGAACGCATTATGGATATGTTCCATCTGATGTTAAAAGACAATGTAAAGGCAAGGGAAC
>SAMEA104315434__coassemble_565_pt1 | contig 19267 bp, 18 predicted proteins | sample SAMEA104315434__metabat2_low_PE_001 | metagenome-assembled genome bin SAMEA104315434 (sample SAMEA104315434) | gut metagenome | biome: Monkey gut; feature: monkey-associated habitat; material: faeces | place: China | collected 2013 | reverse complement strand
TCCTCACCGGCAATGATCGGAACGCCTGCCGGAAGTGCAATATTGTTGATGGATTCGGTATTGCCTGCCATCGTATTGTCAGTCGGAATATAGAGAACATCACATTCACTGACGGCACTCTGTACAACAGAAGCGATGTCGTTAGAATCCGATACGGTATATTCTTTATAGGAAATACTGTCCTCATCGAGCGCTTTTTCAAATTCAGCCGCCTGGTAAGCGGAGTTTGGTTCTGCAGAGCAGTAGAGAATGCCGACATTTTTTGCATCCGGAAACAATTCAACGAGCATGTCCTCCTGCTGGTCGATCGGGGCAAGATCTGCTGTTCCGGATACGTTTGTTCCGGTAGAACCGGTCCAGTTGTCAATATCAAGTGCTGTTGCATAGTCGGTAACGGAAGTTCCGATAACCGGGATCGAGCTGGTGGCTGCCGCTGCACACTGCAGTGCGGTGGTTGCGTTTGCCATGATCAGATCGTAATTGTTAGATACAAAACCGTTGTTGATCGTTGCGCAGTTTGCCTGCTCGCCCTGTGCATTCTGCAGATCAAAGGTGACATTGTCAGCGCCGAGCAATTCGGTCAGTGCATCTTCGAATCCCTGAGTTGCCTGGTCAAGTGCAGGATGCTCTAACTGCTGGCAGATACCGATCGTGTATTTCTGACCGTTCGAAGAAGTGCCGGTACCGCTCTCGGTGGCTGCTGCATCCTGGGTCTGCGCTGCATCGGAAGATGACGCATCCGTGGTGCTGCTTGTGTTTGCTGTGCTGTTTCCGCATGCTGCAAGTGATGCAGCCATGGCTGCTGTCATTACGACAGATAAGATTTTCTTGTAATTTTTCATAGAAGCCTCCTTTAGGACTTTAAAGTGTTATCACTTTTAATAAACAAATTATAAAGACCTGAATGATTTTCGTCAACATTATAGTAAGAAAAAATTAAGAAAAACTTTATGGTAAGTGATTTATAAAAATGATATTCTTTCCATGGAGAGATAAAGAAAGGGGTTCATGGGGAGAAAAATAATATTTTGGATGTTGGATATCCTCTATCCGGGAAGATGTGCGGTCTGTGATGAGATCGAAGTGACGGGAAGGGGGATCTGTCCCTCATGCAGAAATAAAGTCCAGGCAGCAGTGGAACCGGCATGTAAAAAATGTGGAAAACCGCTGGTGGATGAGAGAGAAGAATTTTGTAGTGACTGCGGAAAGAAGCAGCATGTTTATACGCAGGGAAAGGCAGTGTTTATTTATGAGGGTGGTATAAGAAATTCGATGTACCGCTTTAAATATGGAAATAAAAGAGAATATGCAGAGTTTTATGCGGATGTTGCAGCCGAAAAGTACGGGGCATGGCTGAAAAAGATAAAAGCGCAGGTCCTGATACCGGTTCCGATGTATTTTTGGAAAAAACGCCTGCGCGGATACAACCAGGCCGAAGTATTTGCGCAGGCACTTGGGAGAAAGACAAACATCCCGGTGGACAGACATCTGGTAAAGAGAGTGAGAAATACAACACCTCAAAAGGAGTTAAATGAGTCACAGCGGCGCAGTAATTTAAAAAATGCTTTCCAATTGGTGCCAGATATAGTAAAATATAAGGAGGTCGTACTGGTAGATGATATTTATACGACAGGCAGTACGATGGACGAACTATCAAAAATCCTGAAAAGTTCAGGTGTCAGAAACATATATTATATCTGTATCAGTATCGGAGAAGGGTATTGACAGAACGACAGGAGGTCATACCAGTATGGAAGTGAAGAATTGTAAGGGATGTGGACGTTTATTTAACTATATGGGCGGAGCACCGTTATGTGATGCATGCAGAAGGAAACTTGAGGAAAAATTCCAACAGGTAAAACAATATCTTGAGGAGAACCCACAGGCTTCTGTCAATCAGGTCGCAGAGGAAAATGAGGTGTCTGTAAAGCAGATCAAACAGTGGATCAGGGAAGAAAGACTTTCACTTTCAGAGGCTTCACTTGATGGGATCACCTGTGAGCATTGCGGCAGACCAATCCGTACCGGACGTTTTTGTGAAAAATGCAAGTCAGCGATGGCTGATTCGTTCGCAAACTCGATTGAGAAGCCAAAGCCTATAGAACCACAGAAACAAGAGCGCGATGGAAATAAGATGCGTTTCTTATAAGAAAAAGCAGGGCCGGGAAAGGTGGTCCTGCTTTTTTTTCTTTGAAAAAGAGGGGCGCTGTGATATAATAAAAATTAAGAATGCGTAACTGCGTGCAAAATGTGGTTTGACAGAAGAAAGGAAAAGCGGCATGGTCAATGAACAACGACTGCACAGCATGATAAAAATAGCAAAATTTGATGCGAATGATGGAAAGAGCTGCAAGCCGATGATCCAGTATGCACGGAAGGATTATGTGGCATTGCAGTTGCTGAAAAGTTTTGTGGTAGGAACGATTGCTTTTTTTATGATGTTAGGACTCTGGGTGCTCTATTCTATGGATGCCCTGATGGAACAGATCAACAGTATGGATCTGGTACAGACTGCCACTACATTGGGAGTGCTTTATGGAATCTTTATCGTAATCTATCTTGTGGCGACATATATTATTTTTAATGTGAAGTATACCTGCGGAAGAAAAAAGGTAAAAAAATATTATGCGGGTCTGAAAAAGATCAACGCAATGTACCTGCGGGAAGAGAGACTAAAGGCTAACAAGGACTGGGACTAACAAGGAAAACAATGTGAAGATCCTTTTTTTCACATGCGGAAATGGAGATTAGTATGACGACCTTATTGGAATTAAAAGAAAAATTGACACGTTTTTATGGAAAATATGATATATACATTATACCTGTCATCAAGTTTGCGGTTGCGTTGGCAGCATTTTTACTGATCAATCATAACATTGGGTATATGGAAAAGATCAGCAGCACGCCGATCGCATTGATCTTAGCATTGATCTGTTCCATACTTCCGTTAGGTGGAACGATCTTTATTGGTTCTGTGCTGATCCTTGCAGACATGTATGCACTTTCACTGGAAGTGTGCGTGGTGGCACTTATCTTATTTATACTTATCTACATTTTGTATTTCCGTTTTTCACCGAAGAATGAATATGGGGTACTTTTAACACCGATCTGTTTTGGACTTAATATCCCTTTTGTAATGCCGGTAGGCATGGGGCTTCTGAGAGAATTATACTCTGCCTTTTCACTGATCTGTGGGATCATTCTTTACTTCTTTTTAAACGGGGTAAAGCAGAATGAGGCAGCACTTGGCGGAGTGGATGAGAAAGATGCGGCAACGTCAAAGATCGTTGTTGCATTAAACCAGTTGCTCGGCAACCGGGAAATGTATCTGGTACTTGCGATCATGGTGGTGACACTTGTCATTGTTTATATCATACGCAGAATGTCTATTGAGCACGCGTGGGCGATTGCCATTATTTTTGGAATCCTGTTTGAAGCCGTTGGTATGGTTGCCGGGGACATGGTACTTGGAATCAGTGGAAAAACTGTAAGTATCCTGATCGGAAGTATTATTTCCTGTGTGATCGCATTTGTGATCCAGTTTTTCTTTTTTAATCTTGATTATTCAAGGACCGAGAGACTTCAGTTTGAAGATGATGAGTATTATTACTATGTAAAAGCAGTGCCGAAGGCGATCGTTGCCGGAACGGACAAAAGAGTGACCAGATTTAACGGCAAAGAAGAGCAGGAGCGCATGAACAAAAAGCGTTTCGCTGAAGAAATGGAAATTGACGAAGATCTGTTAGATTAGTTGCTTTAAAAACAGATAGCGGAAAGGAAAGTGAAGCAGGTGCAGAATGCGATGGCAACCATGGGCGCGTTTTGGGAAAAAGCGTCTATTTATTTGAATTTACCTAAGATTACAATGACAGATATTGTTGAAATTCTCATCATAACATTTCTGTTTTACTATATGCTTGTATGGATCAAGAATACAAGGGCATGGGTACTGTTAAAAGGTATCATGGTAATATTGCTGTTTGTGCTTGTTGCGGCTGTGTTTCAGATGAATACGATCATCTGGATCGCGAGAAATACGCTCAGCGTTGCAATCACTGCCATTGTTATCATATTTCAGCCGGAGATCCGGAAAGCACTTGAAAATCTTGGACAGAAAAACTTTCTGACATCTTTTTTTGCATTTGATTTTTCAAAGGGGGAGATCGCAAAGTTTTCAGATAAAACGATCAATGAACTTGTAAAAGCATGCTATGAAATGGGAAAAGTCAAAACAGGAGCACTCATCGTGATCGAGGATGAGATTGTTCTCTCTGAATATGAGAGAACGGGGATCGCGGTGGACGGAATTTTAACCAGTCAGCTTCTGATCAATATTTTTGAGAAAAACACACCACTTCACGATGGAGCTGTGATCGTGCGTGGGGACAGGGTTGTCTCTGCAACCTGTTATCTGCCGCTGACGGATTCGCTGAGTATCAGCAAGGATCTAGGTACAAGACACCGTGCGGCGGTCGGGATCAGCGAAGTCAGCGATTCACTGACCATTGTTGTCTCAGAGGAAACCGGAAAAGTATCCATTGCCATGGGTGGTGAATTATACCGCAATGTGGATGCGGAGTTCTTGAAAAACAAACTTTCATTTATACAGCATCGTGAGAAAAAAGTTTCAAAAATTGAATTATGGAGAAGGAGGCTTAAGGATGTTAAAGAATCTCGCAAAAAAACTGACGAATAATCTTGGCCTCAAAGTACTGGCTCTGTTATTTGCCATTGCACTCTGGATCGTGGTGGTCAATATTGACGATCCGGTAAAGCCGGCACAGTATACGATCAGTGTGACACAGGATAATATGGATTATCTTACTTCGAACGGAAAGTATTCCGAGACGCTTGGAGGAAAAAATACAGTTACATTTACGGCATCGGCAAAGAGAAGCATTCTGGAAAAATTATCCAATACGGATTTTACTGCGGTTGCAGATATGGAGAAGATCGAATATGTGGAAGGAGATGGTGTCTGCCGTGTCCCGATCACCATTACCTGCAGCAAATATAACAGCAATACAGTTACGATCTCATCAAAACAGCAGTATCTGGATGTGACGGTAGAGGATCTTGGAAATGTCCAGAAAAAGATCACGGCGAGCACCGAGGGAACTGTCATGGATGGCTGTGCGCTTGGGGACGTATCGATCGTGACGTCCAACCTTTTGAAAATTTCGGGACCATCTTCTGTTACGAGTCAGATCAGCACGGTAGTTGCAACGATCAATGTGGATGGAATGTCATCGGATGTGACCGATACGGTAGTGCCTGTTCTCTATGATGCGGACGGCAATGAGATTGATGCTTCAAAGTTAAAAATGAATCTCAATACCGTTACGATCACGGCGCAGATATTAAATACAAAAGATGTGGATCTTTCTTTCCAGACAAAAGGAACTGTGGCATCCGGTTATACATTAAAAGGAATTACCTACAGCCCGAAAAAAGTCCGGATCAAGGGAGAGACGGATGTACTTAATAAGGTGACTAAGATCACAATACCGGATGATGTGTTGGATATGAGCGGTGCAACGGAAGATGTTGAGACAACCGTAGATATTACATCCTATCTGCCGGATGGAACTTCGCTGGTGCTTGCAGCGGATGCAAAGGTGGAGGTTAAAGTAAAAGTAGAACCGATCACAACAAAAACATTCGAGGTGGATGCGGCCGCGTTTACGCTTGAAAATATTCCGGATGCGGCAAAGGCAAAGATTATGGAAGATACCATCGAGATTGAGATTACCGGAGCTGAAAGCGATATGAAAAAGCTGTCGGCAGATGACATTACAGGCACTGTTAATCTGCAGGGATATGGAAATGGGGAACATAATATCGCTGCAGAGATAGATGTGGATAATGAACTTTATCAGGTAAAAACCGTACGGATACCGGTCAAAATAACTGCAGAAGATACGGAAACAGAAGTAAAATCAACGGAAAGCAGCAAAAAGAGTGCTTCAAAAACAGAATAAAAGAAAATAATAATTTGGAGGAAATGCAATGGCAAGAATGTTTGGTACGGATGGCGTACGCGGGGTGGCTGGATCTGAACTTACGATCGAGCTGGCAACGAAACTGGGACAGGCGGGAGCCTATGTACTTACAAAAGAACAGGAACATCAGGCAACGATCATTGTTGGCTGTGATACAAGAATTTCAGGAGGAATGTTAGCAAGTGCACTGATGGCAGGAATCTGTTCTGTAGGAGCAAATGCAATTTTTGTAGGGGTAATGCCGACACCTGCAATTGCGTATCTGACAAGAAAACATAAAGTGGATGCAGGAGTAGTGATCTCTGCCTCCCACAATCCGATGGAGTTTAACGGAATTAAGTTTTTCAATGGTGAGGGCTACAAACTTTCCGATGAGTTAGAGGATGAGATCGAGGCGTTGATCCGGAATAACATGAAAGATGTTAATCTGCCGATCGGTTCCGGGGTTGGAAAAATTGATTATCGTTTTGACCTGAGAGACGAATATGTAGAATTTATGAAGAAATGTGTGCCGGTCGATCTGACCGGAATGAAAATCGTGGTTGACTGCGCAGAGGGAGCTGCCCATTATACTTCTGTAAAGGCGCTGACGGATCTCGGCGCAGATCTGGTAGCGATCCATACGGAGCCGGATGGAACCAATATCAATGCAAACTGCGGATCGACACATATGGATGAACTGAAAGCCAGAGTGGTTTATGAGAAAGCGGCGATCGGAATTGCTTTCGATGGAGACGCTGACCGTATGCTGGCTGTAGATGAAAAAGGAGAATTAGTGGACGGCGATCAGATCATGGCGATCTGTGGTACCTATATGAAACAGAAAGGTACTTTGAAAAAAAATACCATTGTTGTGACGGTCATGACAAATCTCGGTTTTTCACTGATGGGAGAACGTGAAGGAATCCATGTGGAAAAAACGAAGGTGGGCGACCGGTATGTCCTTGAAAATATGCGCGAACATGGCTATAATATCGGAGGCGAACAGTCAGGACACGTTATTTTCCTGGATGACAACACTACAGGTGATGGTCTGCTTTCCGCACTCCATCTGCTTGAGGTTATGGTAAAAACGAAAAAGCCGTTGTCAGAACTTGCATCTGTCATGGAAGTATTGCCGCAGGCGCTTGTAAATGCAAAGGTGCCGAACCACAAAAAAGACAATTTCATGGATTATCAGGAGATCGCAGATGCGGTTGCAAAATTAGAGCAGAAATTTAACGGAGAAGGCAGGGTGTTGATCCGCCCATCGGGTACAGAACCGCTTGTGCGTGTTATGATCGAGGGGAAAGATCAGGCAGTGATCGATGAGGAGGCAAAAAAACTTGCGGATCTGATCACAAAGATCATGCTTTAGGATGATGAAATCAGGATAACTGCAGGAAAAATCGGACAGTTAAAAAAATAAACAGTTTGGAGGGATTTACTATGGTAAGCCAGAAGGTAACAATTAAAAATCCGACAGGACTTCATTTAAGACCGGCGGGTATCTTATGCAAGGAGGCAATGCAGTTCAAGTCGCATGTGACATTCCGCTACAGAGAAAATACAGCAAATGCGAAGAGTGTGTTGAGCGTGCTCGGAGCCTGCATTAAGTCCGGGGATGAGATTGAACTGGTGTGCGAAGGTGAAGATGAGAAGGAAGCACTTACTGCAATCGTTACGGCGATTGAAAATGGATTAGGAGAATAAAAAAATACCGGAGGAAACAGAGATGAAAAAGATATTAGTGACAGGATGCAATGGACAGTTAGGCCGTGCCATCCGACAGGAGTATAAAGGAGAGGACGTTTCCTTTATCAACACAGATGTTGCGGAAGGAGAAGGCATCGTGGCACTCGACATCACCGATGTGAAAGCAGTCCTTGCACTGGTCCGTGCAGAAAAACCGGATGTGATCATTAACTGCGCGGCACATACCAATGTGGATGCCTGCGAGCAGCAGTGGGATGCGGCTTACCGGATCAATGCGATCGGACCGAGAAACCTGAGCATTGCGGCAAGAGAAGTCGGAGCAAAAATGATCCACGTTTCCACGGATTATGTGTTTGAGGGAAATGGAACAAGACCGTATACCGAGTTTGATGAGATCCATCCGGTCAGCGCCTATGGAAAGACAAAGGCGGAGGGAGAAAAATTTGTCCGTGAATTTGCAGACAGATATTTTATTTTCCGTACAGCATGGCTCTATGGAGATGGAAAGAACTTTGTAAAGACAATGCTCCGTCTTGCAGAGTCACATGATGAGATCAGCGTCGTATGTGATCAGCAGGGATCTCCGACAAGTGCAGTGGAACTTGCAAGAGCGATCCATCACTTCGAGCCGACAGAAAATTATGGTACGTTCCATGCAACCTGCGAGGGAGATACGAACTGGGCAGCATTCGCAGAAGCAATCTTCAAACGCGCCGGAAAGACAACCAAGGTCAACCATGTGACGAGCGAAGAGTATGCAAAGATGAATCCGGCTTCTGCAAACAGACCGGCATATTCCATTCTGGAAAATTATATGATGAAGCTGACAGACGGCTACAAAATGGCAGACTGGCAGGACGCTCTCGATGAGTACATGAAAACACTGTAAGAGTAAGCGTTTGTACCTGTGGGAAAACTTGTATAGAGAAAGAAAGTATGATAAAATGACGGGAGGATTTTACACACCGTTATAATGGAGGAAAGTATGAGAACATATTTAGTAACCGGAGGAGCCGGATTTATCGGATCTAACTATATTCATTACATGTTTCGCAAATATGATAATGAGATCAGGATCATCAATGTAGATGTGCTTACCTACGCAGGTAATCTTGAAAATTTAAAAGACATTGAAAATCGTGATAATTATACATTTGTGCGTGCAGATATCACAGATAAAGATGCGATCGCAAAGATCTTCGCAGAGAACGAGATCGACCGCGTGGTGCATTTTGCAGCAGAGAGCCATGTAGACCGCAGTATCAAAAATCCGGAAGTATTCGTAAAGACAAACGTGCTCGGAACAGCAGTGATGTTAAACTGCGCAAAAGCAGCATGGGAGTTACCGGATGGCTCCTACAAGGAAGGTAAGAAGTTCTTACACGTTTCCACGGATGAAGTATATGGTTCTTTAGAGGATGACGGAACATTCTTCTATGAGACGACCCCATATGCGCCGCACAGTCCATATTCTGCAAGCAAGGCATCCTCGGACATGCTGGTAAAGGCATATATTGATACTTATCATTTCCCGGCAAACATTACAAACTGCTCCAATAACTATGGACCGTACCAGTTCCCGGAGAAACTGATCCCGCTGATCATCAACAACGCGCTGCATGGAAAGAAACTTCCGGTATACGGTGATGGAAAGAATGTCCGTGACTGGCTGTATGTGGACGACCACGCAAAAGCGATTGATATGGTACAGGAGAATGGCCGTCTGGGCGAGACATACAATATCGGCGGACACAATGAGAAACAGAATATTGAGATTATCAATATCATCATAGATACACTGCTTGAGATGCTTCCGGCAGATGACCCGAGAAGAGATCTGGTAAGCAAGGATCTGATCACATATGTGGAAGACAGAAAAGGACATGACAGACGTTATGCCATTGCCCCGGACAAGATCAAGGCAGAGATCGGCTGGGAGCCGGAGACAATGTTCAAAGAGGGTATCAAAAAGACGATCGCATGGTACTTTGAGCATGAGGACTGGATGAAAAACGTTACCAGCGGTGATTACCAGAAATATTATGAGGATATGTATCAGAACAGATAAAAGATGCAGGCAGCAGTACCGTCAGATGGGGCGATACTGCTCGTTTGCTTTATAAACAGTCAGAAAGGAAAATACGATTTATGAAAGGTATTATTTTAGCAGGTGGTTCAGGAACCAGATTATATCCGCTTACAAAAGCGATCTCAAAACAGATCATGCCGGTATACGACAAACCGATGATCTATTATCCGCTGTCAACACTGATGTTGGCAGGGATCCGTGAGGTGTTAATTATCTCTACACCAAGAGATCTGCCGGTGTTTGAAGATTTATTCGGGGATGGAAGCCAGCTTGGCATGAGTTTTTCCTATGCAGTACAGGAACAGCCGAGAGGACTTGCAGATGCGTTTATCATCGGAGAAAAATTTATCGGTAATGATCCGGTAGCGTTAGTTCTTGGGGATAATATTTTCTATGGACAGAGCTTTTCAAAAGTGTTGGGAAGTGCCACAGAGCGCATTGAAAAAGAAAAAGGCGCTACGATCTTCGGTTATTATGTCAGGGACCCGAGAGAGTATGGTGTTGTAGAATTTGATGAGAACGGCAAAGCACTTTCCATCGAGGAAAAACCGGAAAATCCGAAGTCAAACTATGCGGTGCCGGGACTTTATTTTTACGACAACGACGTTGTGGAGATTGCAAAGAACGTAAAGCCGTCAGCGCGCGGGGAGATCGAGATCACATCCGTAAACAACGAATATTTACAGCGTGGAACCTTAAGTGTTGAGACACTCGGAAGAGGATTTGCATGGTTAGATACCGGAAATCATGACATGCTGCTTGCTGCTGCTGATTTTGTATCTGCGATCCAGAAGCGACAGGGATTATATGTATCCTGTATCGAGGAGATCGCATACAAGCGCGGATTTATCGATAAAGAGCAGCTTTTAAAACTGGCAGAACCGCTGCTTAAGACAGACTACGGCAAATATCTGGTAGAAGTTTCAAAAGGATTATAAAAATAAAGGGTGAGGAAACAGATATGGGAAAAATAAAAGTAACACATGATTGTAACGGAATTGAAGGATTAAAAGTAATTGAGCCGGCAGTATTCGGTGATGAGCGCGGATATTTTATGGAGACTTACAATTACAATGAGTTTGCAGAGGCTGGAATCGACTGTCAGTTCGTGCAGGACAACCAGTCCGCATCCAGAAAAGGTGTGCTCAGAGGTTTACATTTCCAGATCAATCATCCACAGGATAAACTTGTGCGTGTGGTCAACGGGGAAGTGTTTGATGTTGCTGTGGATTTAAGAGAGGGTTCAAAGACTTTTGGAAAATGGTTTGGAATCGTTCTGTCTGCAGAAAATAAAAAGCAGTTCTTTGTCCCGAAGAATTTTGCACATGGATTTATCGTATTATCTGATTATGCAGAGTTCTGCTACAAAGTAACAGACTTTTATCATCCGAATGACGAGGGCGGTATTCTCTGGAATGATCCTGCTGTCGGTGTGGAATGGCCGATGCCGGAGGGAATGACAGAGGCAGACCTGATCCTTTCCGACAAAGATAAAGTACATGGCGGATTAGATGCATACTGCAAAGAGCGGGGAATTGCAAGATAGAAGTTTCATGAAGCAAAACAGATCTAATCCCGGAATAAGATTGCAGGAAAGGACTTGAAATGTATCAGACAAGAGAAAAAATTCAAAGTATCATTTTGCTTCTGGCGGATTTGGTATGCTTTGCCGTGAGTTACTTCGGGGGAGGTTACCTGTGGCTGGTAGGCTATCGAAATGTCTCTGTTGTCAATATGAAGACAGAGCTGATGGAGAGCTTTGGCATTGTCATGGTCGTCTACATGCTCGTCATGCTTTTTTCGGATATTGATAACCGCTTTATTGACAGAAGTGTGTTCCAGGAATTGTGGGCGGCTGTCAAGGCGAGCGTTGTACTGATCTTTGTGACAGCACTGACCATATTTTTGCAGCATAATAATGCAGAGGCTTCCCGTGGTGTGTATTTTTGTATCGCACTGGTCAATATGTGCCTTTATTTTGGTGTGCATATTATTATCAAATATTATCTGCTGCGTGTTTACCGCAATAAACGTGCAAACAACCAGGTGTTTTTAGTGACGACGGCAGACCGTGTGGAAAAGGTTATGGCGGATGCAGATCACTCCGGTGACTGGATCCACCGCCTTGCGAGTATTGCGATCATTGATGATAACCAGATCGGAAAATGGTATCACGGGGTGCCGGTTGTCGCCACATATGACAATATGTTCCAGTATGTGAAAGAGCAGATCGTGGATGAGGTTTTTATCAGCGTACCGTATGAGTCGGGAGATTCACTTGCAGAGGTGGTCAATAATTTCGAGGATATGGGTGCGATGGTGCATGTGACGATCGAGATTTTGAATAAATTCGACGATTACCACAAGAGCTTTAATATGATGGGAAATATTCCGGTCGTAACTTTTTCCAACCAGTCCTATGACTGGAAAATACTTTTGATCAAGCGCATTATGGATATTGTGGGTGCGATCGTCGGACTTGCAATTACGGCGGTTGTCACTGTGTTTCTGGCGCCGCCGCTTCTGATCGAGTCTCCGGGACCGCTTTTCTTTGCACAGAAGAGGGTCGGAAAAAACGGAAGATTTTTCAAGATCTACAAGTTCCGCTCCATGTATAAGGATGCGGAAGAACGCAAGAAAGAGTTAGAGAGCCAGAATGAGATGAATGGCCTGATGTTTAAAATGAAGGATGATCCGCGTATTACGAAAGTGGGAAAATTCATCCGGAAGACAAGCATCGACGAACTGCCGCAGTTTTTCAATGTCTTAAAGGGCGATATGAGTCTGGTGGGGACAAGGCCGCCGACGGTGGACGAGTTCAAACAGTACGAGTCACATCAGAAACGACGCTTAAGTGCAAAACCGGGAATCACCGGATTGTGGCAGGTAAGCGGAAGAAATGAGATCAGCGATTTCGAAGAGGTCGTAAAACTGGACGTGCAGTATATAGATAACTGGAGTCTGGGTCTTGATATCAAGATCATCTTAAAGACGATCAAGGTTGTATTTGAAAAAGGCGGAGAGTAGGAAGGAGCTTACGATGGATCAGAGATATGAAAGCAGCAGAGAATACAGTTTGATGGATATTCTGAAATACAATTTAAGAAAATGGTGGCTGGCAGCTATCTTGGCAGCCATTTTTGCGGTCATCGTCGGTGGGTATAAGGCAAAGACTCTGATGCCTTATATTGATGCGGAAGTCTATGAGGACAGAATGCAGGTGCAGGCGTCCATTTATGTGAGTGATTTTAATTCCGGCAGTTCTGTGGAGCGCGGAAATAATATCATGAAGATCGCGAAGAGCAGCAGTGTGTATGAGGAATTTTGCAAAATTACCGGCATCGATCTGACAAAGCAGGCATTTACAGATATGTTTGAGTGTGAGCAGACAGAAGCATCCGATATTGTTACCTTGTATGTTGTATATCCGCGCACAAGCTGGGATTACACGGTGGACGATGAAGATCAGGCATTTGCTTTTATGAACGGACTGCTTGAGGCACTTGATCATGTGACAAAAAAAGAGATCGGAACACAGTGTTTTACCGTGTTTGATGCACCGGAATCACAGCACAACGTAGAAAAGATCGCATCTTACACGATCTCGAAATCTGAATACCGTCAGGCGGTATTAAAAGCAGTCACAGCAGGCATCCTGCTTGGAATCCTCTTAGAGGTTGTATGTTATACACTCTGGATGATGATCTATAAAAAACCGAAAGATGCAGATGAAGTACAGACATGCTTAGAAACACCGGTTGTTGAGGTGATCAATAAAAAGAATGACGGTGAGGAGTCTTACAAAAAAGTGGCGTTGTTTTTAGACCGCTTAAAAAAAGATGAAAACAGTGGCGTAAAAGAGGCTGGAAGCCGCAGGATCAACATTCTTCCGGTAGGACGTATGGCAGACGAGACAGCTTTGCGTGTGGCGATGGCTTATGCAAATGAAAAGAAAAAGACATTACTGATCGACCTGAACGCAGCGGACAGTGAGGAGGCATCCTTAAGCGCATATGTCATGGGAACTTCTACCGAGTTAAAGCTGCAGCAGATGAACGAGTATCTGGATACGGTAAAGAGAAATAAAAAGCAGGAAAACGGTTTTGACCTTGTTGGAAATGAAAAATTCAGGGATCTGTTAGATCGTTTTTCCAAACAGTATGATTATATCCTGATCAACGGAAGAGATGCTGCGTCGATGTCAGAGGGATATGAGGCGGCAGTGCTCTGTGACAGCAATCTGGTGATCTGTGGACGCAGAAATGCAAAGACAGAGGCACTTTATACCGTGAAAAATACAGCAGAGGTGAACCATATCCACTTAGATGGAGTAGTCGTATATGATTTATAAAAATATCATTTATATGTGCATGCTTTTTGTGGTGCTGCCGGTGTGGACCGGTTTTTTGTGGGTGTGGTTTTTAGATATCCAGGGTACATTTATGAGACTGTGTAATGCGTGGATGCTTGGATTAGTTACCATGTTTGCCGCAGGACAGATTATTTTGGTACCGATGATACTGACAGGGAAAACCCTGACGGATACGGTCGTTTTATGGAAAATAATACTGACGGTGCTCTGCGTTCTGACATTGATCCTGCGGTTAAAAAAACAGGAGGACAGAGGGAACGCCCGGAAGGAAGAAATACAGAGACAGAAAGTGGGAATATGGGGGACGGTATTTACCGTTCTTGCCGTGGCACTGATCCTGATACAGGCGTGGATTCCATTTCATTATCAGCATATCGATGATGATGACGCGCGTTATGTATCCGAGGAAGTATCTGCCGTCGTGCATGATACGCTTTTGGTGGACGATCCGATCACAGATGAATACATGTACTGGGATGTCGGGGAAGTAAGGAAAGATGTGACATCTCCGTGGACGATGTATGTGTCGATGTGCTGCAGGATATCAGGGATTGCCCCTGCGGTATTTTCACACACTTATTTTCCGTTTTTTATGATCGTGATCTGCTATGTGCTGTATGGAATGATCGGAAATATCCTGTTCCGTGGAAATGCCGAGAAAACAGCCCTGTTTCTGATCGTATTATCGGTGTTCCACATATGGGATTTTACATCGACGCATACACTCTCAGCGATGTTTTTACTCCGTATCTGGCAGGGAAAGGCGATCGTGGCAGGTTTCATCCTTCCATTGTTAATGTACCTGTTTTACCGGATTTTTCAGAGTGAAAAACAGAGCATGAGATGGGCAGTCCCTTTGTATGCAGTCAGTTTTGCAGCATCACTTCTGTCTGGAATGGGGATCATTATGGCGCCTGTCATGATGGGGATCTATGGACTGCTTGACGGAATTTATCACAGAAATATAAAACGTATGCTTTGTATATGGATGGCAGTGCTGCCGTGTGCTGCCTATATGCTCTATTATACGGCGGGGATTTAAAAAGGAAAGAAAACGGATATGGCAGCAGATTTTTATTCGATATGGGACAACTTTAAAAATTTTATTGGCGGACGTACCGGGCTTTTTCACTGGGGACTGTTCTGTCTTGCACTTGTTTTTCTTTTCCTGGCTGGAAGAAAACAGAAAGAGGAAAAACAGGCTGTCCGTTTTTTGGTCTGGCCGTCTGTTCTGGTGATTTTGTTTTTGTTTAATCCATTGTTTTACCGCTATGTCGGGAGCCGGTTTTTTGCCGGTGTATACTGGAGATTATTCTGGATGCTGCCGGTTTCATTTACCGTGGCGTATGCGGTGGTATGGCTGGTTTTCCGGTGGAAAAAACAGTTTGCCCGCATTGCAGTTTTCGTGGCGGCAGTTTTCGTGGTGGCAGTCAGCGGACAAAAGATTTACAGTGGAACCAATTTCACGCAGGCAGAAAATGAATATAAACTGCCGCAGGCAGCGCTTGATGTGGCAGATATTCTGGCGGGAGCCGGTGTGAACTGGAAAGTAAAATCTGTTGTGCCGAATGAACTGCTCTGCTATATCAGACAGTACCGCTGCGATATCGGACTATTTTATGGAAGAAATGTAGGCGGATTTATCTCCGGGATCGGGGATGACGAGGCTGCCATGTATCAGCAGATGTGTCAGGAAAAACCGGACATGTCGGTGGTGACGGATATTGCAAAGCGCAATGAGGTCGTGTTTTTGTGTTTTAACCGCGCCACACAGGAGATACCGGATGATATGAAACCGTATGGATATCATTATTACAAAGAGACCGGAGATTACATCATTTATATGCTTGGAGAGGAATAGATGGAGCAGATCAGGAAATGGATACGGGAAAATGACTGGAAGAGCATGGGAATTGTCGCATATTATGGTTACTTTGCGATCAATGTGTTGGTAAAAGCATTTGGTTATGACAGCAGTGACCAGATCTACAAATTTTTCATGTTATCGGGAATTCTCCTTCTTGGAATCAAGCTTATCACAACAAAATATACGTTAAGGGAAGTCGTGATCATCGCACTTTTACTGGGAGCAGGAATGTTCATCTGGGTGATGACAAAAAAGGCAACGCTGTTGTTTTTGTTTTTGACGATCATTGGAATGAAAGATGTACGTTTTCGGAAACTGATCGGTATGTCCGTATGGATCCGGTTGTTTGTAGCGGTCGTTATGGTGGTTGGTTCTATCTATGGAATCTACGACATCGGTTATAAAACGACGCCGAACGCACAATACGTCGAGGTACCGGTGTACAGTTTTGGATTCAGCGAACCGAACACAGCATATCTTACCATTTTCCTGCTGTTGATCCTTCTGATCTACTACTACTATGAAAAATTAAATGTATGGTGGTTTTTAGGTACCTGTGCCGCTGCGTTTATTTTTTACGAGACAACGTTCTGCCGTACTGGAATTTTGGTATTCTTATTTGCGTGGGTACTGATCATCTATGAGAAAATGGTAAAAAGTGAGCGGGCAAAGTTCATTTTTGTGCTTTCTGTTCCGGTGGGGGCAGTGTTCAGTTTTGCAACCATGGTGTTGTTTAACAGTGGAAACTCACTGATGAAAATGATCGACCGCTATGTATCGGGAAGGGTGCATATCATGGGCGAGTATTATCAGGACCAGGGGCTTGCGCTGCTTCCGAGAAACCAGGAGTATTTTTATGCGAGTTACCATGGACTGATCGATAATGCGTACATGCATATTTTACTGTACTGTGGATGGATCTTTGCATTGATCTTTTTTGCAGTGATCTGCTTTATGCTGGTGCGGCTTTATCAGGCAGGCTGTTATAAAGAACTGGTCATGCTTTCCGTATTTGCGCTTTACGCGATCATGGAACAGTTTGTACTGAATGGCTTTATGAATCCGTTTATCCTTCTGATAGGGATTCTTGTATATCCGAATCTGTTGAGACAGTTCAAAGAAGAAAAAGACGAGGACAATCATGGAAAAATACCGTATTCTTCAAATTCATAATTTTTATCAGATCCCGGGCGGGGAAGATGTCGTGGTGCGCAACGAAAAGAAACTGTTAGAGGAGCACGGACATGAGGTGTTTACCTACTACCGCAGTAATAAGGAGCTGAACGAGGGCAGTAAATTAAAAAAACTGCTGATCCCGTTTACTGCAATTTATTCCTTTAAGACCTGCCGGGAAGTAAAAAAGATCATCCGTGAGAATAAGATCGATATCGTGCATGTGCATAATACACTGATGATGGTGAGCCCGTCCGTATTTTATGCGGCGTTCCAGTGCAAAGTGCCGGTGGTCCAGACACTTCACAATTTCCGCATGCTCTGTCCGGCGGGATCATTTTTCCGCAACAATGTGATCTGCGAGGAATGTGTGGACGGCGGTTTAAAGTGCGCCATTAAACACAAATGTTACCGTGGAAGTAAAATCCAGACGATGGTAAGTTCTGCGATCCTGTGGATCCATCGTTTCCTTGGAACCTATTATCGTGTGAATTTTATCTGTCTGACCGAGTTTAATAAAAATAAGCTGCTCAGTTCCTTAGATCCGGGCAAAAAGATCGTAGACCCGAAGCGCGTCTATATCAAGCCGAACTTTACGTTTGCAGATGGCATCGTTCCGGTAAAAAATCAGCCTAAGGAGGAATATTATCTGTTTGCCGGAAGAGTGGAGGCGTTAAAGGGCATCGACATTGCGGTAAAAGCATTTGAAAAATTGCCGGATAAGATCCTTTATGTGGCTGGGACAGGTCCTATGATGGATGAGATGCAGTCCTATGTCAGCACCCATAACATGAAAAATGTCCGCTTTTTAGGTTATCTGCAGAAAGAAGAAATGACGGAGAAGTTTTACAATGCGAAGGCAGTCATCATGACATCCCAGTGTTATGAGGCGTTTGCCATGACGATCGCCGAGGCGTACTCCTACGGTGTGCCTGTTATTGCCGGACGTGTCGGCAACATGGACGGCATGGTGAATGAAGGTGTGACAGGGGTAAAATTTGAGTACAACTCCGTCGAAGATCTTGCAAAAAAAGTCTGTGAGTTTGAACAGATGGATCTAAACAGATTAAAGGAAAATGCGAGAGAATTTTACCAGCACCGCTTAAGACCGGAGGATAACTATCAGAAACTTATCAGTATCTACCACAGTATTTCAGAGGAAAAAGAACAATGAAAAAAAGGGCAGTATTTATCACAAATATACCATCGCCGTACCGGGTGGATTTCTTTTCTTATATGCAGAAAAACTTCCCGGAATATGAATTTCATATCATTTTTTCCGGCGCCGGCATGGAAAACCGGAAATGGAATGTTGAGATGGAGGAGATTGAACATTATCATTTCTTGAAGTCCAAGACGATCATCATCCGCAAACGGTTTGATGACCGCTATGTGTTTATCCCGGTAGGGGTGGAGAAAACCTTAAATGAGATCGCACCGGATGTGGTCTTTGCCATGGAGTACAATCCGACGATCCTGCGTGCAGTGCACTGGTGCCAGAAGAAAAAAATTCCGTTTATCAGTTGGACGGACGGCACCTTAAATTCCGAGAAAAATATCGGGAAAGTACAGCGCCTGTCGCGAAGCTACATTATAAAAAGAGCCGCGGCATTTATCGCGAGCAGCACTGCGTCGAAAGAGGCGCAGATCGCTTACGGTGCCGATGAAAAGAAATGCTTTATCTCATATCTTACCGTGGACATTCAGAAATATCTGTATGAGAAAAAAACAGATCCCTCGCACCAGGCGGAAAATAAAACAGGACTACAGCTTTTGTATGTGGGAAGCCTGATCCAGCGGAAAGGACTTGACCTGTTACTGCCGGCACTTGCAAAAACGCCGCAGGATGTGAGACTCTGGATCGTTGGAGAGGGACAGGAAAAAGATCTGCTGCAAAAACAGTGCGCAGAACTTAAAATTTCTGACCGCGTGGAATTTTTAGGATACCGGGAAGGCGAGCCACTGCAGAAATTATACCGCACAGCGGATGCATTTGTACTTCCGACCAGGGAGGACTGCTTTGGGCTTGTCCTTTTAGAGGCAATGTGTGCATCTCTTCCGATCATTTC
>SAMEA104315434__coassemble_541_pt1 | contig 19755 bp, 19 predicted proteins | sample SAMEA104315434__metabat2_low_PE_001 | metagenome-assembled genome bin SAMEA104315434 (sample SAMEA104315434) | gut metagenome | biome: Monkey gut; feature: monkey-associated habitat; material: faeces | place: China | collected 2013 | reverse complement strand
CAAAGTCTGATAATTCAAACAATAACATATAATAAATCTAAAGTTATGCCATAAGAAATAAAAAACGCAACATTTCATATAAAATGTTGCGTTTTTTATTTACAATTATTATTTCGGCACAACAAAAAGAAACTTAACCCCAAAATCTAAATTTTTTTAAATCCATTCAAAAATTAATAGTATGAAAAATACTGTCCCGCTCGTCCTGAGAAATTCCCAGATAACGCTTTGTGATATAAAACGAGGAATGATTATACAGATCCATCAATAAAACAGGTGAGATTCCCTGTTTCCATGCGTGATAGCCAAAAGTCTTGCGGAGGGAATGACAACTGATATGTGTTTCGCATAGAGTTTCGTCTGCAGCTTTTCGTACAATGCGGTATGCCTGGGAGCGGCAGAGAGGATGTGTATGATCGGTTGTTTTTGAAAAAATATAATCTTCCGCAGATGGCTGCCTTGATTGCCGGTATGCTTCCAATGCTTTTATGACATTTGAATTTAAAGCAATCTCATTTACTTTTCCTGTTTTCTGTTCGTGGATCAAAAGGTGATCTAAGAAGCAGTCTTTTTCAAAATAATACACATCTTTCCATTTTAGATTCAAAACATCACTGATTCGCAGTGCGGTGTAAAGCCCCAGGATGATCATCGTGTAATTGCGGATGTTTGGATGTGCTACCTCGTAATATGCAATGAAATTTTTTAGTTCGTCCTTGTCACGGATTGGCTGTGTTGTACCCATATAACTCCTTTCTGCGGAAATTGCCGCAAAACAATAGGATGCATGTACTGCGGGCATTCTATTGTCATGAATCAAAAATGCAACATTTTATATGGAATGTTGCATTCAGGGAGAAACAGATAATCAGGGAGGAAAACAGATTTTATGCTCAAGTTAACGTTAAAGCCCGGTGACTATATTGACATCGGTGAAAACATCCGGGTTGTTTTTTCCGGCGGTTCTGCAAATAACATTCATCTTCTGGTGGATGCACCAAGGGAATTGAATATTGCACGCAGTTCTGCAGAAAGAAAAACAAATCGCACCCATTACTACAAGGAACAGGGAATCTCGGAGCAGGCACAGAAAGAAATTGCTGCGATTCTGATGAGAGAACGCCACAGCAGAGCAGGTGAGGGCAGGTAACAGGTAAGGCATAGCAAAGCTTGGTAATAAGGTCGGACTAACCTAGGGGTCAGACTTATTATATATCAATTCGAGACATATGTCTTAAATTGCAGAAAAAAATTCCGTAGATCACGGAAAAAAGGGGAAAGGATTCCCGCATGCCGGGCAACGGCAGGACAAATTTTTTATCACACGGAGGTAAATATTATGGCAATGGTAGTACAGCACAACATGTCCGCAATGAATGCGAACAGAAATTTAGGAGTAACAACAAGCGCACAGTCTAAATCATCTGAGAAGTTATCTTCCGGTTACAAGATCAACCGTGCAGCAGATGACGCAGCAGGACTTTCTATTTCTGAGAAAATGAGAAGCCAGATCCGCGGCTTAAACAAAGCATCTGACAACGCACAGGATGGTATTTCTTTAATTCAGACTGCTGAGGGTGCATTAAACGAGTCCCACTCCATCTTACAGAGAATGAGAGAGTTATCCGTACAGGCTTCCAACGGTACAGAGACAGATGACGATCGTGAGGCAGTACAGAACGAGATTTCCCAGTTACAGGATGAACTGACAAGAATCTCTGAGACAACAGAGTTCAACACAATGAAATTGTTAGACGGTTCCCAGAGCGGAAGTACATCCTCCACAGGTTCAGGCCCAAAGTTTGGTGTTGTAGATACTACATTAGGTGGAGCACTTGTAACATCTAATATTGGAGGTATTAAAGTAGCAACAGCAGCAACTAATGCTACAAAAGCAGGTCAGGAGACTGCAATATGGGATGCAACAGGAAAAACATTAACATTAAATTTATCGAAAGATAAAGCGTATACACAGGAAGAATTTGATGAGATCATTGCAAATGCAAAACAGGAAGACAGTACAGCTACAGGTGTTCCGGCAGATGTTAAAGTTACTTTAAAAAATGGTACTTTTAATGCAACAGCAGCAACTACGGCTGGCACAGCAACCGTAGGAGGAGCAAAGGCAGAATCTGCAGATGCAACAGTAACAGGATTTGTTGGTGCAGATACCATTTCTTTTAAAGCCAATAAATATGGAACTGAGTTTAATGGAACAAAATTTACAATTGAGTTTAGTGCTGAGTCTGGAAAAGAGAGTATAGAGGCAACGACACCGATTTCAACCAGCGCAACGAATGCTGTAGGAGCGGGTGAATATACGATTAAACTTGCAGCCGGAAAAGAATATACAGCAGAGGATCTGGAAGATATTTTAAAAACAGCAGGATTTGATTTTGATGTCACTTTAAGCGGAAATACACCAGATGAACCAAATACATTATATGCTACAAGCAGTGCATCAACAGTTAGTGATATTGAAATGGCAGGTGGTGCCGGTCTTGGCAGTGATACTGCAATGTGGGGACAGGCTGGTTATGACAGCGTATCTTCCGGTGCAGGCATTACTTTACAGATTGGTGCCAATGAAGGTCAGACTATGAGCTTCTCTATCGATAATATGAGCGCAAGAGCACTTGGCGTAGATGGAAACAAAGTTGATTTAAGCACACAGGCAGGTGCACAGAAAGCAACCACAACCATTGATGCAGCGATCAAGAAGGTTTCTGCACAGCGTGGTAAAATGGGTGCGATTCAGAACCGTCTGGAGCACACCATCAGCAATCTGGATACAGCAGCAGAGAATACACAGACTGCAGAGTCCCGTATCCGTGATACAGATATGGCAGAAGAGATGGTTGAGTACTCCAAGAATAACATTCTTGCACAGGCAGGTCAGTCTATGCTTGCACAGGCAAACCAGTCTACACAGGGTGTACTTTCCTTATTACAGTAATTTCTGGAAACACAGTAATTATCATAGGCAATGTAAAAATGTCCTGGGGCGTTACGCTCCGGGGCATTTTTCGTAGAAAAGGAGTTAAAAATGAACCTGTTAAAGACAACGTTTTATGATGAGTTTTCCTGTATGGGAGCAGAGTGTCCGCTGACCTGCTGTGGAGGATGGTCAATCGTAATAGATGAGAAAACATTAAAAGATTACAGGATGATGGGCGGTGAGATTGGGAGATTTGCAAAAAAATGTGTAAAATACGATCAAAATCTGCAAGGCAGTGCGGTAAAACTGAGGAAAGATGGCATGTGTCCAATGCTGGATGAAAATCAGTTATGCAAAATAGTATTGAATAAAGGAACAGAAAAATTATGTTGTACCTGTGCGGTATTTCCAAGAGAAACAGTCCGTTCATATGATACGGATGAAAAATATATATTTCTCGGCTGCCCGAAAGCAGTGCAGTTATTGTTTGAGGTACAGGGTAAATTAACTTTTATATCAGAGCCAGATCCCGATCTTAATATGGAAGATATTCCAATATATAATGATGTAATGAAAATCAATCTTGCAGTAAGGGAAGCAGTTACAGATTTTATACAGAATACAGAGCTGCCACTATGGTTTCGTGAATTTTATGGGGCTTATACGATAGAAAAAATGAGTTTACAGATAGGACAGCAGGATTTTAAAGCGGTGGAAGCGCAGATAATGCACTTTTTTAATCCGTTATTTTATCAGGCAATGTATGAGGGAATAAAGGATATGGAGGTCAACCGCGAGCAGCAGTTTCAGTCATTGTGTGGAACGGTGAATGCCTATGAAAAAATTATCCTTGGAACAATGTTTGCAGATAAATTTGGCACTTGTGATAAGATATGGCAGTTATTGCATTTGAACCGGGAATGTACGTTTGAGGAATGGAACCGTGCCAGAGAAAAATGGACAGCACAGGAAGATGAACAGCAGTGGGAAAACATGCTTGTCTATAATTGGATGCGGACTGCTTTTGCACCGCAGAAGGAAAGAAAATTACTGAAAAATTATCTTGCATGCGTATTGTGCAATCTGGTATCAGCCCACTTGCTGATTTTATATTCTATAAAGTATGATGTGGATTTGGAAACAAGAAATGCGATGATAGCATTTGTGGTTCGGAGGTTTTTACATGGAAATGACGAGATCATGAAAATTATGCAGCAGGGAATGGATGAGGGAATTTTGTCTCCGACATTTCTGATTTACCTGTGTAATTTATGGGGATAAACAGAAGAAGGAGTGTAACGGGCGAAATACACAGAACGGTGTGTGTTATCGCCCATTTTTGTATACTGTATAGTTTGAATGACACATTTTTGTGCAAACTGTATACTTTAGCTTCAAAATTTTTGTACAAAATAACGTTTTTGTTTGCCAAATGTAAAATATGATGTTAAACTGCACTTACATTTTTCGGTAGGTGTATGTTGCAGAATTTATAATCATGATTTTAAATTTGTAAATAGGGTTATTTTAGCGTACAATTAGGAGAAGAACATATGAGTGAAAATATGAATGGGGTGTCTGTAGGTAACACTGCAGACAAAACGTATGCCAATACGAAGTACAAAGATACTTTTTTTCGATATCTGTTTAAAGAAAAATCGGGTATGTTGGAGTTGTATAATGCGTTGTTTGATGATTGTCTGACAGACGAGAATGAGATAGAGGACTGTACGATTGAAGATGTATTTACAAGGCAGATGAAAAACGATCTGGCATTTCGGGTCAGAAAAAAGCGTGTGATTGTTTTGACGGAACATCAGTCGACACTGAATGAGAATATGCCGCTGCGTTTTCTGATGTATCTGGGCAGGACGTACAACCAGATGATGACAACAAAAGCAGTATATAAGGAACGCCGGATAGAACTGGACGCACCGGAGTTTGTGGTATTTTACAATGGGGACCGCAATCAAAAAGAATACTGGGAAATGCACTTGTCAGATGCGTTCCCGGAAGGCGTGGAAGTTAATATTGATCTGAAAGTAAAAGTCTATAATATTAACTACGGAAAGAACTCTAAATTATTGCAGCAGACAAAATTATTAAGTGGCTACAGTTATTTTGTTGATAAAATCAAGCACTTATGTAAAAATGGAAGTGAATTGAAAGAGGCGATAGATATCGCAGTGCGGGAATGTATCAAAGAAGGAGTTCTGACAGATCAGTTAACTTATTTAGGATCGGAGGTAGTGGGTATGTTTGCAACAGAATTTAATATGGATGAAGCTGTAAAGGTCTGGAAGGAAGAGGCAAGGGAAGAAGGATTGGAAGAAGGGCGCGAAGAGGGGCGTAAACAAGGAATAGAGGAAGGAATAAAAGAAGGAATAAAAGAAGGTATAAAAGAAGGGCAAGCGGAAGGTCGCCTTGGAATTATTAAAGACTTTCTTAAGAACGGAGGAACTGTTGAACAGGCAAGAAAACTCTTAAAAGCTACAGAGGAAGAAATACAAAAAGTCACGAAAGACATGTAGGCAGATATGGAGGATCAGACAATGTATTATGTACCGGATGGCACGCAGATGTGCGGATATTATGAATGTAAAGAATGTGGGAACCGGTTTTTGTCATTACAGATAGGACCACAGCTTGTATGTCCTTATTGCGGGGAGGAACCGGATATGGAGGTCGGACCGGATGAGGAAATGCCGGTGGCAGCAGAAAGTGCGAAATTGATCCAGGTTGTAAAAGGAGTCGAAGAGGTTGAACGGATGGATACACTTCTTTCACTTGCTGTGACAGGTGGCGATTATGCATGGATATAATGTGAAAATACATTTTTCACACACAAGATTTGTGCTTACGCACAAACGTAAAATGCGCCAGAGGACAGCGCAGGAATGGAGATAAAAATGGGACAGGTTTATTTTGTCCGCCATGGACAGACAATATGGAATGTGGAAAATAAGATCTGCGGAGCAACGGATATTGCACTTACGGATCTTGGACATAAACAGGCAGTCGAGACGGGGAAAAAAGATCTTAGAACAGGGGATCAAAGCCGATGAGATCCTTTATTCCCCGTTGATCCGGGCAAAGGACACGGCGCTCCACATCGCAGAGATCACCGGGATACCGGCAAGGGAGGAAGCGCGTTTAAAAGAACAGAACTTCGGTAAATATGAGTCTACACCGAGAGACGGAGCGGAGTTCCAGGAAGCCAAAAAGCAGTTTGTAAACAGTTATGAGGGCGGCGAGTCAATGCTTCACCTGGCACAGCGAATTTATAACCTGTTAGATGAGGTGACTGCTTCGGATAAAACTTATATCCTTGTGGCGCATAATGGAATCGCGCGTGTAGTCCAGTCCTATTTTTATGAGATGACCAATGAGGAGTACGCCGCGTTTGGCGTGGAAAACTGTGCGGTGGTTAAATACGAATTTTAGAGGGATAGACATCACGTCAGGAAGAAAACGAGACAGCAGCAGAGCGTGTCATCGGAATGGAGAACTTTCATGTTAGGAAAGAAAAGAGGAAAACAGCGGAGAGAATATGTCCCGGATTATGTGCTGTATGATCTTGAGACGACAGGGATATCGAGTATTTATGATGAGGTCATAGAGATCTCGGCAGTAAAAGTAAGGAACGGAAAGATCGTAGACGAGTTCAGTGAACTTGTAAATCCGGGCAGACCGATCCCTTATGCGGCAAGCAGAGTGAACAATATTTCCGATAAAATGGTGGAAAATGCGCTCTCCTTTGAAAAAGTCCTGCCGGAATTTCTTGCATTTGCCGGAAATGACGTGTTGGCAGGGCACAATATTGCAGGGTTTGATATGAAGTTTTTGTACAGGGACTGCGAAAAATATTTCGGACAGACACTGACAAACGACTACATAGATACACTTGCGATCGCAAAAATGTGTTTCCCCGAATGGAAACACAGACGGCTCTCTGATTTGGCGGAACACTATGGTATTTCAACAAAAGGAGCGCACCGTGCACTCGCGGACTGCCGGATGAACCAGCAGGTGTTTGAACGGATGGCGGAAGAATTAAAAGGCGCACCTGTGAAACAGACAGAGGAAAAAATCTGTCCGCGATGCGGGCTTGCCTTAAAAAAGAGAAGTGGAAGATTTGGCGAGTTCTGGGGATGTACCGGTTTCCCGGATTGCAGATATACGGAAAATATATAAAACAGAGAGAACGAATTGTGCAGTGTAAAAAATAAAATTTTTACACGCAGAAATGGAGATGAAATGGAAGATTACAGCATTGCAAATACGACCAAAGAACAGCGAATTGCGCTGATCAGGCAGTGGATCCCGGACGAGGACGGGCTTGGTGACAGTGGAGATATGGACCTGTGGGATATCTACGCAGATTATATCAACGGAAAAAGAGAAATTGCTGAGATCAATGCAGAGATGTCAGGCACTTATTATACAGAGGAGGACTTAAAGTAATGGAAACCTGGTTTTATGAGGTAGTTTCAATCGACGGGGATTACGCGAATCTGCGCAGAACCGATATTGAGTCGGATGATCTGAAACTTGTGGCGCGCGCCCTGCTTCCGGCGGAGATCATGGAGGGAAGCAAGTTAAAATATGAATTGATGCAGTATGAGCTGATCGGCTGAAAAAGGATATTGATGCGATGGACAACGAAAAAATAATACGAAAAAAGATATCTGTCTATGGTGCAGTTCAGGGCGTCGGTTTCCGTTACAGGGCAGAACATGCCGCGAACCTGCTCGGTGTGACCGGCTGGGTGAGAAATGAGCCGGACGGCTCTGTGCTTTTAGAGATGCAGGGGACGGAAGAACAGATCGACAAGGTGCTTGCGCTGGTAAACCAGGGCACCTATGTAAGTATGGACCGTATCACGGCGAAACAGATACCGGTGGAAGAGAGTGAGTATGGGTTTCGCATAAGGTAAGTCAGTCTTTGCGGTATTTGCTGCGGAACTCTTTTGGCGACAGATGATGTTTGGCATAAAAGAGTTTGTAAAAATGGGATTTGTTTGTAAATTTAAGCTGCGCAATGATCTCGGATATGGAGAGATCGGTTTTCAAAAGATAGTATTCTGCCTTTCGGATCGAGAAGGTGGTTCCATATTCGAATAAGGTCATGCCGGTGTATTTTTTAGTGATCCGGTTCAGATAATCACCACTGTAACTGAGCAGATCAGAAAGTTCATGCCGGCTGAGCCGCCCGTCACTGTTTTCTAAGAGGTGCGTCAGGCTGGTAAAAATCAGAAAATCATTCCCGTAATCGACCTGTATCTTTGCAAGATGGAAAAGGGATGGATCTGAGAGCGTGTCAAGAAAACGGCAGATCAGTCCGTTGATAAAAAAGGAAGAACCGATCTGCGGCGACAGCGTGATCTTTATGATCTCCTCTGCAATCTGGTAAAGTTTCTGAAAGCCTTCCGGGTTGTGGTAAATGGGGAAAAAATCAAGATATTCTTTTTTTACATTGTCTGCATCCGTGGCATTATTGTATAAAAAGTGAAAGGCATCACAATGCTCCATATCTGTCCCAGGCAGCAGATGAAACAGATTGTCCGACTGAAATAAAGACAACAGGTAATCTTTGGACAAATTCAGAAAGAAAATTCGAAAATCATGTGAGAGAAGCTCCACATGTCTTAAATTACAATTCACAATGCATCCGGTTCCGGATGGGTAAACCCGTTTTGTATCTTCAATTTTAACGACCGCTTCGCCCTGCAGGACGAACATGATTTCAAAAAAATCGTGCTGATGCAGGGGGCGGTTTTTCATTTTTTCCAAAAGCTCTGTGGCATCGATCAGAGAATGGCTGGTGTGTTCAGGGGAAAAACTTGAGATTTTAAAATAAGGCCGGTCTAAGTCCGAGCGGTAGGTTTCAATGACAGCATTATAGGGCGAGGTCAGGTGATAATACTGGTTAAAACTGCTGTTTACATTCTGGATCTCAAAAAAATTATTCTTTAAAGTATCGATGGATGTCTGATTCATGCATTTCCCCCGTTTTTCTGCGATAGTCGCGAATATGTTACTAAATGCCATATATTGTGTCTAATTATAGCATTGAAGGGGAAAAAAGCAAAGTGCTAGAATAAATGCAAGAACATTCGAATGTAAAAAAGCAGCAAAAAAGTAACTTACAGACAAGAAGGAAGAGGGAAAATATGAATGATAAAAAATATTTAAAATGGTATCAGAAACTTGCATATGGATCGGGGGATCTGGCTTCAAACTGCAGCTATGGGCTGGTTTCAAGTTTCCTGCTTTTGTACCTTTCGGATGTGATGGGATTAAAGACCAACATCATTGGAACCTTGATGCTGGTGTCAAAAGTTTTTGACGGTGTGACCGATGTTTTCTTTGGCAATATGATCGACAAGACGAAAAGCAGGCTGGGAAAGGCAAGACCGTGGATGCTGTATGCACAGATCGGAGTGTCGCTCTGTCTGGTATTATTGTTTTCAATCCCGAATATGGGACAAACTGCGCAGTATGCATATTTCTTTGCATTTTATACCTGCTTAAATGCGATTTTTTACACGGCAAACGGTGTTGCATACTCGACATTGTCGGCGCTGATCACCAATAACCCGCAGGAGAGAGTACAGCTTGGTTCTATCCGATTTATGTTTGCGGTGGTAACGAACATTGTTATGGGATTTGCCGTAACCGGTGGAGTGGAAGCATTTGGCGGCGGTGCAGCCGGATGGAGAGCGGTGGCAGTGATCTGTGCGCTGATCGGTTTTGTGGTCAATACGATCAGCTGCCTTGCCGTAAAAGAGGTAGAGCCGGATGAATCGGTGAAAAAGATCGATGAATCCAAACCGCAGGATGATAAACTCGGTTTCTGGGAGAGCATGAAATTCTTATTTACCAATAAATATTATGTGTTAATCCTTGTTTTATATATTGTATATTACATTATGAGCAATATCACGACAGGCAGTGGTGTTTATTTTACAAAATATGTGCTGGGAGATGCTTCTTTGCTTGGTATGTTCCAGATGATGAAAATGTTCCCGGTTATTATTGCACTGATCTTTACACCGATGCTTGTGAAAAAGACAGGAAGCATGCAGAAGGTCAATTTCTGGGGATATGCAGTTAACTGTGTACTGAGTGTATTTTTTATTTATTTTGCATATCAGAAAAATGTCAAATTGATGCTGTTATTTATGTTTGTCAAAGGCATTTTTGCAGGAACATTAAGCGGTACTTTAAATGCGCTGATCGCGGAGATCAGTGGTTATACTTACCGTACCAGAGGAGTGCGGATGGATGGAACCATGTTTAGCTGTTCCTCGTTAGGAATTAAGATCGGCGGTGGAATCGGAACGGCAGCAGTGGGCTGGCTGCTAGATTTAGGAGGCTATGTCGGCAAGGCAGTGGAACAGACAGCGGGTGCGCTCCATATGATCTTTGCCATGTACATTGTAATTCCGGTGATACTTAGTGTTGTGATCACAGTCATTCTTGGATTCTTAAATGTAGAGAAGGCAAACAGAAAATGGGATGAAGAACATGCAAAGGAAGTATAGGAATGAAAAAAGCAGATTTTAATTCGGAATGGCAGTTTGTAAAGGGATATGTGCCGTCCTTAAAAGTGCTTGCGATGTATGGAAAACAGGCACAGAAGATCACACTCCCGCATGATGCGATGATCCATGAGACAAGAGACGAAAACACGAAAAACGGAGGTGCTACCGGATTTTATCCGGGCGGTATGTACACCTATTTTAAAACGTTTCCGGCGCCGCGGGAGTGGGAGGAGAAAACAGTAATATTAGAGTTTGAGGGCGTCTATGAGACGGCAATGGTTTATGTGAATGGCGCGCTGGCAAAGACAAACAGAAACGGCTACACAAACTTTTATGTGGATATTGCAAGATATTTAAACTTTGGGGAAGAAAATGAGATCAAAGTTGTCGCAGACAATTCCACAGAGGAAAACAGCAGATGGTATTCGGGGAGTGGAATTTACCGCGGAGTCAGCCTGTATGTCGGAAATCCGGTGCAGATCCCGCTCAACGGAGTGCGTATCACAACAGAAGAAGCGGATAAAGAAGCGGCGGTAGTGGAGATTTCAACCACGGTCGTAAACCGTTCCAGAAAAAAAGAAAAACTGGTTGTGGCAGTAAAATTGGAAGATGAGGAACATCGGGTGTATAAGGACAGGGTTCATCTGACCAGTTTTGCGGAGTCCGAAAACACTGTGCATCAGCAGATCGCGATAGAGAAGCCAAAACTCTGGAGCTGTGAGACACCGCATTTGTACCGCTGTACCATCCGGATTTATGCGGGGGAGGAACTGCTGGACGAGCAGGAACTTTTATATGGAATCCGTAAGATCACACTCGATGCCCTGCGGGGACTAAGAATCAACGGAGAGCCGGTGAAACTGCGTGGAACCTGTGTTCATCACGACCACGGAATTCTTGGAGCGGCGTCTTATGAAGCAGCAGAGATGAGAAAGTGCAGACTTCTCAAAGAAGCTGGTTTTAACAGTGTCAGAAGTGCACATCATCCGGCTGGAAAGGCATTCTTAGATGCCTGTGACAAGACAGGACTGCTTGTGATGGATGAGCTGACGGATATGTGGACGATTCACAAAAATAAACATGATTTTGCCTTTTCCTTTCTGGATGAGTGGCAGGATATGATAAAACATATGGTTGACAAAGATTATAATCATGCCTGTGTCATCCTGTATTCGGTGGGAAATGAGATTCAGGAGATCGGTACGGAGCGCGGTGCAGAGATCAACCGCATGCTATGTAATGCTTTGAAAGGGCTGGATGCGACGAGATTTACCACAAACGGCATGAATGCCTTAAATGCAGCGGGAGCAAAGGTGTATCCGGTCATGCAGGAGCTCGCACCGCTGATAAAAAAAGATGCCGGAGAAGCCGGGACCAATGACAATTCCGGCAGCAATGCGATCAACAGTTTTATGAAGCTGATGGAAGGCGAGGCGGGAGACGCATTTGCGGTGCATCCGGTCATTACGGAGGTGTTGGAGGAGAGCAGCGAATCCATGGATATCATCGGGTTTAATTATCTGACAGGCAGACATCTGTTGGAGGGAGAGCTTCACCCGAATAAGTGTGTGCTGGGGACGGAGACATTCCCGGCGGATATCGCAAGATTATGGAAAGTGGTAAATTCCTCAAAGCGCGTACTCGGCGATTTCACATGGACGGGGTATGACTATCTGGGAGAAGCCGGATGCGGGATTTTCTATTACGACGGAAAGAGCAACTTTGGAAGCCATTACCCGGACAGAACCGCGTATATCGGGGATATCGATCTCGCCGGTTACCGGAGACCGGTCAGTTTCCTTAGGGAAATCGTGTACGGTTTGCGGAAAGAGCCTTACATTGCAGTGGAGCGCGTGGATAAATATGGAAAGAAATGCCAGAAGACGCCGTGGATGCTAAGGGATAATATCGCAAGCTGGACATGGCGTGGATATGAAGGAAAACCGGCAGTTGTGGACGTATATTCCGATGCGCAGGAGGTGGAACTGCTCTTAAATGGAAAGTCTCTCGGACGAAAAGCCGCCGGGGAAGAAAATGGATTTACGGCATCGTTTGAGACTCGTTATGAGCCTGGCGTCTTAGAGGCAGTCAGCTATCAGGATGGCAGGGAGACGGGCAGGCAACAGCTCTGTACTGCCGGGGAGGAAGTGTTACTTCAGGTAGTGGCAGATCAAAAAGAACTGCAGGCAGATGGCGAAGATCTCTGCTTTCTTACCATGCATCTTTGCGATGCAAAAGGAACACCGAACCTGTATGAAAAAAGGCGCATCCACATAGAAGTAGAAGGGGCGGGTACTCTTGCCGCATTTGGGAACGCCGATCCACAGTCCGTGGAAAGCTACGATGCGTCCTGCTGGGAAACTTATGATGGCTATGCGCTTGCAGCAGTCCGGGCAGGAGATAAAAAGGGAGCGGTTTCTGTGACAGTCTGGATGGAAGGGCAGGAAGAACAGAGACAGAAGATTACGATTCCGGTAAATGGAAAGTAATATTTATATTGCCTGGATGTAAAAATAATAATAAAATGTAGCTGTACAAAACAGGAGGACAAACCAATGGAACACATAGCAAGAGACGACGCATTTACATTATTAAAAAAATACAATCAGGACCCTTTCCACATCCAGCACGCGCTGACGGTAGAGGCAGTCATGAAATGGTATGCAAAAGAGTTAGGCTACGGCGATGATGCAGAATACTGGGGCATCGTCGGACTGCTCCATGATATTGATTTTGAACTTTATCCGGATGAACACTGCATCAAGGCACCGGAACTTTTAAGAGAGGGCGGTGTGGGAGAAGACATTATCCACGCGGTCTGCGCACACGGATACGGGATCACGGTCGGATGCGGAAAGACGATCGATGTGGAACCGGTGCATGAGATGGAAAAAGTATTATTTGCAGCGGACGAGCTGACCGGACTGATCTGGGCTGCAGCGTTGATGCGCCCGTCAAAGAGCACAAAAGACATGGAGTTAAAATCTTTGAAAAAGAAATATAAGAGCAAAGGTTTTGCAGCAGGCTGTTCCAGAGAAGTCATAGAGCGCGGTGCGGACCAGCTTGGATGGGAGCTTGACAAACTTCTTACCATGACACTTGAGGCAATGAAAGCCACGGAAGATGAAATAAATGAAAAAACAATGGCAATGTAGCTTATCAGGTGGTAAAATAAAACCGGTTCATCCGTTCAGAGACGAATATGGCATTGCTGTATTACCCATGACTCTTTTTTCAATTGCGTAGGCATAGCGGAGCATTCATGCGGTAGCGGGTGAACTGTAAAAAATGAAATGATAATTGTAAAAATAGCGGATAGTGCAAAAAGCATTATCCGTTTTTTTGTCAAAAAAAGTGGAAGGATGTCGCTAAAACGCTAAAAATATACATTTGTAATTGACGCATATTTTACAAAACGCTAAAATAAAAATGGCGAATCAGACAAATATAAACGGAAAAAGGAATGATAGTTTGAAAAAGTACATTGCGGCAATAGGAATATGTTTTATAGCGTTTAGTATGGCATGCAGTCCGAAACCCGATTCTGGGGAGGCGGCAGAGGAACTGCCAAAACTGATCATAGGAAGTGACAATTATGAGCCATATAATTATCTGGATGACGATGGAAAGCCGACGGGAATTGACGTGGAATTAGCAGAAGCGGTGTGTGACCAGTTGGGGTATACACCGGAATTTCAATATATCGTATGGGATAAAAAGGACGAGTATCTGGACAAGGGCAAGGTGGATTGTCTGTGGGGCAGTTTTACCATGAATGACAGGGAGGACGAGTATCAGTGGGCTGGTCCATACCTTTACAGCAGACAGGTGATTGCAGTGCAGGCGGACAGCGGGATCCGGAAAATATCAGATCTTGCTGGAAAAAGAATTGCGGTGCAGGCAACAACAAAACCGGAGGAGGTTCTGTTAGAGAGAAGTGATCCGAGAGTCCCGGAGGTGGAAATGGTGTACAGCATGTCTGGCATGGACGAGATCTATGCAAGCCTGAGAAAAGGGTATGTGGATGCGATCACAGGACATGAAAGTGCACTGGAAAGATTTGTGCAGAGTGCACCGGATGCGTATGTCATTCTGGATGAAAGTCTGTATATTTCAGAACTGGGAGTTGCTTTCAAAAAGGATACGCATCAGGATCTGGCACAGAAAATGACGCAGATTTTAAAACAGATGCAGGACGATGGAACACTCCGGGATATTGTGGAAAAATACGGGCTGGATGCCGAAAAAGCACTGGGGGTCACAAATGCTGAATAATGAAAAGATAACAAAGATCATTGCCCGCAGATATATATGGCTGCCATTTCTGACGGGAGTATTTTTAGGGATAGCATGTTTCGTGGTATTTACCGGATATGACCGGATGAAAATTGAGAAAATTGCAGATGAGACACTGGATTTTATGCAGGACCGTGTCAAAAAATACGATGACTACAAGAATAATGATAAAGTAAAAAGTCTTTACCGTCTGGCAGATAAGACACTAGAGCTGGACCAGCGGTTGGAAGAGAAAAATGCAGATCAAAAAGAGCTGATCGAACGCTATATGAAAGATCAGAGATTAGATGGTGTTCTGCTCACAGATGAAAACCTAAACTGTGTGTATCAGGCAGGAGATATGGAAAAGACGGATACATTCTGGCAGGCGGAAATAAACGAACCGGCGGTAAAAACCATGCTGTACCAGCCGTTGAAAACATATATCACACGGCTTGATAAAGATGGAAAAAACTATGATTTTGCGGTGGTATCCAGAACGGATGGCAAAGGGCTCATTGCTACTTATATTGAAAAAGAAAAAAGTATGGAAGACAACGGCGACATCTCGATATACTCGCTGTTTACAGGATTTACTTTTGATATGGACGGAATCGTTGCCGTGACAGACGGCAAACATGTGCTTAGTTCCAATTCTGAGGAGCTGCTCTCTGTGGAGCCGGGGGAGTATCAGGATATTTTTACGCCGGATATATATACCGGGGATGAGAAGAAAATGATCCATCTGGAAAGTACAGGGGGCAGATGGTACGGGGAAGTCAAGCAGATGAAGGATTATACACTTTATGCATTTTTCCCGAAAACTGCGATATATGCACTGCGTACAAAGGTTGTGATCGGCACGATGGGGACATACATACTGTGCTGGATGACATTTATGCTGGTACGGGGGTATGTGGCGGAATCGAATATGCGCCAGATGGAAAAACAGTATCATATCATCCGGTCCGTCAGCAGTGTATTTTCGATTTGTATGCTGTTAGATCTCAAAAAGAATACGTGGGAAATGATCAAAGCGTCTGACCGGATCCGCAAAAAGACCGGCAATGAGACGAACAATGCAAAAATGATGAAATGTTTCTGTAAAAATGCGGTTGCACAGTCAGAATGGCAGAAATTCTGGGATTTTGTAAATCCTGATACCCTTGCAGAGCGGCTGAAAGGAAAGGATTATATCAACTGCCAGACCAGAAACGGAAAGGGCGAATGGTTTAACGTCATGCTGGTGCCGCAGCATCACGATGCGCAGGGCAACGTTGAGGCGGCACTTTTCCTGAGCAGAAATATCACGGAAGAAAAAATGCGCGAGATGGACTATCAGAAAAAACTGGAGAAGTCGGTGGAACAGGCGGAGCAGGCAAACGTTGCAAAAACAGATTTCTTACGTCGGATGAGCCATGATATCCGCACGCCGATCAATGGGATCCGCGGCATGGTGGATATCTGCCGGTATTATATCGGAAATCCGAAAAAACAGGAGGAGTGTTTAGACAAGATCATGCTTTCATCGACCTTTCTGATGGAACTGGTCAATGACGTTTTAGACATGAACAAACTGGAATCGGGACAGATACGGCTTGAGGAAAAGCCATTCTCCATTTCCGAAATATTAAAAGAAGTGGAAACCGTCGTCGGGATGGCTGCAACCGAACAGGGGATCACACTGACGGTAAAAAAAGGAGAAATCAGCCATGAAAACCTGCTTGGGAGCTCTCTTCATGTCCGTCAGATCTTGCAGAATATTACTTCAAATGCGGTAAAATACAATAAACCAAATGGAAAAGTGATTTTAGAGTGCCGGGAATTGCCGCCGGAAAATGAAAAAGCCGTGTTTGAGTTTGTGTGTACCGACAATGGGATCGGGATGAGCCCGGAATTTCAGGAACATGCATTTGAACCGTTTGTACAGGAAAACAGCTCAGCGCGCACTTCCTATACCGGGACCGGACTCGGACTTGCAATCGTAAAAAAACTGGTAGATCAGATGGGAGGAACGATCCGCTTCGTGAGCGAGCCTGGAAAAGGCACGCAGTTTACGCTTGTGATCCCGTTTCTTCCGGATGACTGCATTGAAATGCAGACGGAACAGACACAAAGTGCCGAGGGAGTACAGGGAATTGAAAATGATAAAATACTGTTGGTGGAAGATTATGAGATAAATATGGAGATCGCCAGGTTTGTGCTGGAAAATGAGGGTGCACAGGTACAGGAGGCATGGAATGGCAAAGAAGCTGTTGATCTGTTTGCAGCATCAGAACCGGGTGAATATGATGTGATCCTGATGGATCTGATGATGCCTGTCATGGGCGGTCTGGAGGCAGCGCAGTGCATCCGGAAACTGGAGAGAGAAGATGCAAAAACCGTTCCGATCATCGCGATGACAGCAAATGCTTTTTCGGATGATGAGGAGCGGAGCCTGGCAGCCGGCATGGATGCGCACATTTCCAAACCACTGGATGCAGAAAAACTCATTCAGGTAATTTCTGACATATGCAAAAAGCGGAGATCTGTATAAAAGGTACTTTATTATCAGTAAGAGATGTAGTATACTTCTTCTGCATTGAAATGGATTGTTTCATAGGACATTTCCATAAGATGGAACATTCCATGAAATTTATAAAGAGTGAGGACAAAAGAAATGCAGAAGAATCTTGGAAAGATCAAACGTACCGTGGAAGAGTATGTGGTGCTGACCGTTGCAACACTGATTCTTGTTGTGGGTGTATACGTATTTAAATTTCCAAATAATTTTTCCTTTGGAGGCGTGACTGGTCTGGCAGTCGTATTAGGTGCCGTGCTTCCGACATCGCCGGGAAATCTTACCTTTATCATCAATATGTTGCTGTTAGTGCTTGGATTTATATTCCTTGGAAAAGGGTTTGGTGTCAAAACCGTTTATGTCAGTGTATTGACGTCTGTTGGGCTGAGTTTTGCGGAGCGTGTATTTCCGATGGATGCACCTCTGACTGGACAGCCGGTATTAGAGCTTATCTATGCGATCGTACTGCCGGCATTTTCCGCAGCAATCCTGTTTAATATCGGAGCGTCCGGTGGGGGAACAGATATCGTGGCGATGATCTTAAAGAAATACACAAAGTTAAACATCGGTGCCGCATTGTTTCTGGTAGACCTTGGGATCGTTGTTGCATCCTGTCTCGTATTTGATGCGCAGACAGGTCTCTGTTCCATGTGTGGACTTCTGGCAAAATCACTGGTGGTTGATAACGTGATCGAGAGTATCAACCTGTGCAAATATTTTACGATCATCTGTAATGATCCGGAGCCGATCTGTGAGTTTATCACAAAAGAATTAAACCGCAGTGCGACCGTTTATCAGGCGGAGGGCGCTTACCAGCACAATCAGAAAACAGTGATCTTAACAGTCATGAAGCGAAGCCAGGCAGTAGAACTCCGTAATTATATCCGTATGAACCAGCCGTCCGCGTTTATCGCGATCACAAACAGCAGTGAGATCATCGGAAAGGGCTTCCGTGGTTTCAACTAAGGTTTGGTTGCGGGAAAGAGAAGTCTATTATATAATACAAAGGGCGGTTTGCGTATGTGGAAAGTTCTGCATATCTGAAAATTGCATGAATACAAAACCGTGATGCAACTATTTTATAAGATAAGAAATGGAGAAGCGAATGAAAATTTGGGAAGATGATAACCAGAAATACATCAAAGCGATGATGGAGAAAAATACCACAGAGCAGAATGAGGAGCTGACAAAGCGTTTAGAGGAGATCGATTTTTCTGTGTTAGAACACATTGAAAGAAAAGAGACCGTCAACGAGCGCGGTGTGTTTGCTCCGTTAGATGCAGTGGAGGTCAGCGAGATTGAGTCCAGAGGGGCAGAGTTCAAAGAACTCGGTTTAAAGGCGATCCGCGAGGGGAAAGTCGGTGCGGTGCTTTTAGCAGGCGGACAGGGAACACGCCTTGGACTTGACAGACCAAAGGGAACGTTAAATATCGGCGTTGACCGTGAATTATATCTGTTTGAGCAGTTGCTGCGCAATCTGATGGATGTGACAGATGAGGCTGGGGTCTATGTTCCGCTTTACATCATGACCAGCAATATCAACAATGCAGACACGACAGCCTTTTTTGAGGAGCATGATTACTTCGGCTATCCGAAAGATTATGTGAAATTTTTCGTACAGGAAATGGTTCCGGCATGTGATTATGAGGGACGCATCTATATGGAGTCCCAGACCGAAGTGGCAATGTCACCAAATGGCAATGGCGGCTGGTTTTCATCCATGGTAAATGCAGGACTTCTTTCTGATATCAAAGAAAGAGGCATTGAATGGATCAACGTATTTGCCGTAGATAACTGCTTACAGCGTATCGCAGACCCGATGTTTGTCGGTGCAACGATCGCTTATGGATGTGAGAGCGGTGCAAAAGTAGTAAGAAAAGCGGCACCGGATGAACGTGTCGGTGTACTCTGCACGGAGGACGGCAAACCTTCCATCGCAGAATATTACGAGATGACAGAGGAAATGGCAACTGCACGCAAAGAAAACGGTGATTTAAAATACGGCTTTGGCGTTATCTTAAACTATCTGTTCTCAGAAAAGAAATTAGAGCAGATCGCAGACGCAAGAATGCCGATCCATGTAGTTGAGAAAAAGATCCCGTACCTGGATGTGGACGGTACCTTTGTGAAACCCGAGCAGCCAAACGGATACAAATTCGAGACATTAGTGCTTGATATGGTACACATGATGGATGATTGTATCCCTTATGAGGTAGTGCGTGAAAAAGAGTTTGCACCGATCAAAAACCTTCATGGTGTGGATTCCTTAGATTCCGCAAGAGAGCTGATGAAAGGCTGCGGTATCGAATTATAGAAAATAGTTAAAAAAGCAAAAACAGAACCCTGTTTTTAAATTGTTTATAAATATTTCATACAGACTTTATGCCGTTTTCTGCGGTATCTGTTATACTAATATTTATAGTGTGAGAAAGTTAC
>SAMEA104315434__coassemble_517_pt1 | contig 20253 bp, 33 predicted proteins | sample SAMEA104315434__metabat2_low_PE_001 | metagenome-assembled genome bin SAMEA104315434 (sample SAMEA104315434) | gut metagenome | biome: Monkey gut; feature: monkey-associated habitat; material: faeces | place: China | collected 2013 | reverse complement strand
ATCTTCATATTTCCATCCGAAGATTGCACCCAAGGCATTTGTAACCTTTGTGACAAAATTAATGACTACAATAAGCACAGAGTTAAGTGCTCTGACAAATGGTTTAAATGCATTAATCAGTGCGCCACCGATCACGCTTGCAAGCTGTTCAAAAGACTGTTTTAAAATTCTGATCTGGTTCGCCCATGTATCGGCAGTTCTTGCAAAGTCTCCCTGCGCTGTCTGCGTAATTGCAAGGACATACTGGTAACGAAGCATTGTCTTTTCTGCCTGTGACATAGATGCTATATCAGAATCCAAGCCTTGTTTCATCGCCCATTCTTTAAGTGTTGCCTGTGTCAGATCAAGACCATAATCTCTTAACGGTCGTGTCTGTCCGGTAAAGATTGCCGCTAAATCCTCTGCAACTGCTTTCTGGTCTACGTCATACAGGGATGCCATATCGGCAGTAAGTTTTGTCAGATTCAAAGAAACATCTGACATGGAATCGGATAAAGCAACATAACCATCCGTCTGTTTATTTAAAAACTCATTGGCTTTCTTTATCAGACTGCTGTCAATACCCATTGCAGTTCCCATTGCCTGGAACCGGCTCGCAGTCTGTTTAACGGTCAGTTCTGACATACCTAACTGCTGTATGGAGTTCTGTGCAAATTCATTGACTTTCTTTGACATATTGCCAAAAGTAACATCAACAACGTTCTGCACCTCTGTCAATGCAGATGATATATCAAGTGCACTCTTAATTCCCCGGATTGCACCGTACAGTCCAAGGTAAATTCCCATAGAAGATGCGATCTGCCTTGTGAATGACTTTAACCCTGCCACAGCTTTTCCTGTGGATGATCTAAAACCAAGGAAAGAGCCGGAAATATTACCAATGCTGTTATTCAAACCAGTAATCGCACCGCCAGATCTGTTTGAAAGATTTCCAAGTGCCTGTGTCATCTGCAAAATATTTGCACTTACATTTGGTGCTTTTGAGAGCGTCTCAAACAGGTATTTAAGGTTGTCAGCAAGCAAAGGTATATTTGTTACCGCACGTCCGCTTGCAACGCTTCCAAGCCTTGATATGGCTGTTACAAGGTTGCTCATATTCGTCATATCAAAACTCAAAGAACCGATGTTATTCATCTGACGTATAAAGTTCTGCAACTGTGCAGATAGTGCAGGCAGATTCTTTGTTGCGTTGGTTGATGCCTTACTTCCAAGCTTTGACAATGCAGATACCATATTTGTAAGTCCGCTTGTATCGACAGCTTTAATGTTTGTCATTCCGGATGCAAGATCTCTTACGGCAGAAGATATTCCATGAATAGCATTTATATCAACACTGGAAAATTTGTTGAGTGCTCTGACCATAGATGTTATTTCTGTAGATTTTCCACCTTTAAATCCAGTCGCAGCATCTGAAATACTTCTGATTCCGTTTGCGATATCGGTAAGTTTTGCAGTATCAGACAATAGGTTATCCCGTAACTTCTTCATGCTGCCTGCAAGGTTTTCTATTGATTGACTTGCGGTTGCAGCATCAGCTTTTATTTTTATTTGTAATTCATCAATATCTGCCATATCGCACCAACTTCCTATAATTGTTCTAGGTTAGTGACTATCTTCCACATTGATAGCCAGTAAAAAGGCGATAAGATTTGACCCCTACCGCCCTTGATAAACTTATTTGATTATTGTTTCCGGCAGTCCTTTTCGTTCTGCGGCTGCCATATACATTTCCTCTATGATGATCGCTTTTCTTATGTCTTTTTCTGTGATCTCTTTTTTTTCATTGTTCTGCTGATCCATAACAGGCTTGTCAATGTATTTTAATTTTGCCTTTTTACCGGATAAACAATGCTCCACAGCAACCGCTACTGCAGATAATCCATAAGAACCAAACCACATCCACATTTCATTGTCCCGCTGTTTTCTCTCCAAGCTATATGCATCTGCATATGGCTGTAAATCAGTCGGGCACGACGTGTCTATGTCATGTACAGTAAATCCATATCCCTTGGTCACTAACAGCCAAAATGGGCGGATTTCTGCACAATATTTTTCCCATGTAAATTCTTCCGGTTCTTCTATTTCCGTTTTGTTGCTTTCGCTTTCTGCTGTGCCTGTTCCTGCTCCAGCTCGAGCATCTTGGATAAAAAACCGTTTTTAAGCATCTCCGTAAACAACAGATCATACAGTACTTTTCCATCTGCATCTTCCTGATCGAAGTAATCATCCAACATGGAATATATCTTTTTCATCTGGATTTCTTTCTGTTCCTTATTATCCGGATCATAACCAAGTTCCTTTTCATGGAATTTCTGCGCACCAACAAGAATCAACTCCGGCAAAAGTCCTAAGATTGCATTAACGGTTTCAATTCCATCTTCTTTTAGATCCATCTGTGCGATTTTGGGTATGATCCCGCTTTTTAAAGTGGCTTCATATCCAAATTTGATCTGTAATTCTTTCTCTCCAAACTTAATTGTTGTCATATTCTTTCCCTTTCTCCCTCTCTATAGGGAAAGGGCAGTCCTAAGACCGCCCTGTTCTGCTATGTTGATGATGTATTGGCTGTCTTTTCATTTTCGCCAGTCACAACAGCCTTTGATTTATTAAGTGACTGACCTACGATTTTTTTGTTACAGTGAATGATCCATCTTTGTTATCAACAACGGTAAAATCATCTGTTACCCATTTTGGAGATGTATTCTGAACAACCGTTGCTGTAATCTCAAGGATCTCATCAACTCCGCCTACGTCATTAACAGTAGGTGTGATCTGTCCTACATAACAGGATTTTGCTACGCCGCCTAACCCATCAGTTCCGTAAAGCTGCATAATATCGCATTTCTTTCCCTCAACTTTTAAGAGCCTGTCGAAATCCTCTTTGATAAGGTTTCCTGTAAACTCCTTTGAATCTGTGGTTTTGATACCCATTTCAAATGTCTGTGTATCATCTTCAAGTGTTGTACTTTCCACTGTGTTTGGTGCCGATGTTGGCGATGGAATAGATTTTGCAGGAAGCATTAGCCTGTATGTTCCTGTAAAATCTGTTTCTCCAGTTTTGTCAGTATGCTCTTTATAAATTACACGAGCTAAATAACTTGTCGAAGCCATTTTAACCTCTCTTTCTACCGCATAGCTTATTTGCGGTCAGCGAATACCTCACGTGTTGGTATCCGGTGCATAAAAATAAGAGCCTTTCGGCTCCAAGTTTCATTTATTTAAACCCATCGAAATCGAGGGGTTTAATCCTATTTAATTTCTTTCAGAACATCTTCACTCCCGAAGAGTCTCTGATATCTACCAACCCATCTTGAAATGTTTGGATCAGTTGCATTTACAACCGGCACGGGACCACCACGGCATTGAAAACCATAGGATAACATAATCTTCTTTGCTTTTTGGCTTATATCATTGCAAATTCCGTCTGCCGCTGAACCTGTGTTATAAACAGATATAGCAATCAGTGGGTGTTGGCTTCCTTCATTTCCGGATAATTCATAATCTCCGCCGGAATTATCGCCTAAAGAAACATCTACATACGGAAATTGCGTTTTCTTTGGCGTTACATATCGTCCAACGGTACATCCCGGATATGCAGCTTTCATTTTTGTCTCAAAATTGAGATAAAATGTATTCCATTCGAATCCCATTTAATCACCGCTTTCAATCTCGATTTGCCCGGATGATAACACGGCGCTTCCATTTTTATAGAATGTTACTGTTGAACATTTCTCGCCATCAGCAACACGAATAACTCTGCGATCATCCTTAACTCTTACTTCACTCATAACCAAATACCTCCTAGTTTTATCCGGTAACCGTCGCTTCTGTTACATCTCTTTTAACCATTAAGGCGTGTGGGTGCAACGAACTTTCCCACCTCGGATAATTATTATTGCGCAAATACATCTTTCGCAATCTTTGCAACTTTTTGATGCAGTTCCTTACCAGCATTGTACATAGGCATCTTAGGATTAACGCCTTTTGAATAGTGCCACTGTCCTTCCAAGTCCATGTACCACCAGCCCGGCTCATTCCCATGCGTACCATAGGTACCAGTACCGACGCCCGGTATATTTGCCGGATTCTGCGCCGGAAGTCCAGCACCAAATTCAAGCATCAATGCCGGTGAGATTTCTTTGCTCTGCACGCCATCCTGATTCTGCCATTGGCTGACAATCTTCTGCGAATCTTCCATGAAGAATATTGCCTTGCACCCGGCTTTCTCCGGTGTGATTTCAGAGGATAATCGGATATACTTTCCGAATCCACTACTGCCGATATGTGTCTGTGCTATCTGAATGCCCTCTTCGGTCAATCTGCGGCACAATTCCTCACATTTTACATCAAGGCTAGACTGATATGCCTTAATATCTTTGATGGCATTCTGAACCTCTTTTACGGACAATCCAAAAGAAATCTTCAAACCTGCTACCTCACATAATTCCAAGTTCCGAATACACCTTGAAAATCTTCGGAGACTGGATAGCAAACCAGTCAACCATTTCCTCATTTGCCGCCCACGCACCATTCATTGACGATGAACTAGCATCTAAACCGGATTCAAATAAAAATGCGTGTAAGATTTCGTGCCGCAATGTAAGTCTTTTCCACGCTTCATAATCCTGTAATTCGCAATCATCTTTTTTCTCACAAATCCAAATTGTTTTCGTGGAGTTATCTGTGCATCCGTCACGATATTTCCCATTTAGCAATTCACTTTCTTCTTCCTTGCAAATGATAACCTTCCATTCAGTTCCAAGAATATTGATTTTTCTGTTTTCCATATCTCACGCTCCATACATCATAAGTCTATTTCCGAAATGAGCATCATTTAATGCCTTTTCAAGTTCATCTTTGTACGCAAATGGACTTAATGGACTGTCAATCCGTTCTCGCAGAACCGGAGCCATAGCACTTACCGATGCCGTAGCTGTAACTTCTGCCATTGCCCTTTGCGGAAACTCTGCCAATGCGCACATTTCCATTTTCTTATGGTCGCACGAATCAACTTTCGGACAAGTCTTGCACTTTTCCGCTAACTTTGACAATACCATGCATCATCCCTCCGGCAATTCTTTAATCGCAATCACGATTCCATTCAGACTTTTCGCTGGCGGTGCGGCAACCTCATAATTTGCACTATTGCCATCAACCGAACCATCGTCATTGTACTTTGGCTCGCACCCAATCCAAATCCGTGTCAGCTTCGTAATCGGGCAAGTCATATCGCATGTTGAAATCGTTCTGGAATAGTCAACGCTACTTCCAAACACATCAGCCTGCACATCACCCTTGCCTGCGGAAATGTTGGCATAAAAAACGACAGGCTTGTCATAGCCTGCCATTGTGCCGATTGGAATAGGAACCATTTCACCATCGATCTCGGTATATTTGATGTTTCCGTCATCGTCCGTCTCATAGACGGTTATTTCGTCGCTGTAGGTTGCGTAATACAGCTTTTGCTTATTCTTCTTCAAAGAGCGCATATTGCACCGCCTTTACTCTAAGTCAACGCCCTCCATTACTGCTCTCGCTTCGAGAACCGCAATGTAATCAGTCATTGCCTTAATCTGCATATTGTAAGTGCTTCTAGGGCAAGTCGGTTCAAAATTCAACTCACCTGCATCCCACTTTTCAAGCATACCTTTCAACTTCTGATAACGAATAACAACCTGCTGATACTCTGCTTTGAACCGCTCTTTGTAATCAGCACTATTCATCATTTCTACTGTATCTTTTAATTCCATAATACCTTCTCCTCCAAAATAGAAATATGGCGCACCGCCCACCACCGCTTAACGTGCGCCGCCTGCGACCATATTGCCGATGTTAGCAAAAAGGTCACGCACAATCTTCTTTTAATGCCCTATAGGCGATATTTACCGCTTAACCCTGCGGCTGGGAGATGTAAGGATCACCAAACCTTTCTTTTAAATACAGTTAGCAAATCCAACCACTCCTTTATAAGCCATGAGATATTCACTATAAGTTCTTGAAATTCCGTTCTCCGAATGACTTAACTGATTTTCAGCACCATTTTTTGAATCAATCTCAATCGCCGCCATAGCAATCTTGGCTTTATTTTTCTCTAAATCTGCAAGTTTCTTTTCATCATCCCACGAATCCGGATAATTTCTAAGCGTTTCAAATGCTTCAATGGCAAGATTAACGGTCAGATTGGAAACGCTGATCTCTGCATCGTATTCAGTTATCATTTCTTTAATTTCCGTGATGAAATCATCCATCCTGCCACCTCAATTCATTCTACAGTCCTAATTTTTCAAGAATCTGCTCTTTCAGCACCTTGCCGGTAGATTCCTCTGTCACTTCCAACCCTAAAGAGGATGCAACTTCCTTAAGGTCTACTGTACTCATCCGGGCAATCTCCGATCTGGAATACTTTGCTTCACTCTCCTGCTGCTTCGGCTCGCAAGTGGGGTTAGATGGGGCACTGTTTTCAGCACCCTCATCTTCAATTTTCCAACCTTCGCTATTCCAAAAAGCATCGATCTGGTTCTTATCTTTCAGATCAAAAACCACATTTCCTTTTCTGACTCTCATGGGTCATCCCTCCATTACGCTGTTGCCTTATGAACAAAGATTGCATCTGCTTTCTTATCCAGGACAAATGCATCGTAACGTACTCTCGCTTCAACAAGCGCACCGGAAATACCAGGCGCATTGTCATTAATCTTGAACTCCTGCAATTTGACCGGCGATGGGCAAGCGATTGGGTTTGTGATGATGAAATCAACCTTTGTCGGTAAATAAGATGATGGAACCATGATGGTCGGTACGCCATCAATCATGCCGACAAATCCGTTAATTGCAATCTGCGTTGCCATATCACCAGATTTTGTAAAGTTTGGATCAAGTTTGATCTTATTAAAGTAGTTCGAGCTTGCAACAACGATTCTTCCACCGATTGGTGCCTTATCGTCGTTCAGAATTTCCTGCGCCTTAAGGAACTCCTCATAGGCATTTTCTTTTGTTACATCCAGCTCTGCGATATGGCTTTTGCTGGTATATGTTCCAGATGTTGGCGCACCTGCAACGATCTTGGATAATCTGTATGTATCCATAGCCGGAATAACAAGATTGTCGATGTTTTCTGCTAATGTAGCAGCGGCTTCCATTGTTCCATTTGTATCCTGCTCTGTAGCGGCATCAATGGTGTAAGTAAATGCCTTGTCCTGTGAAATCGTCATTTCCTGTACCTTGTTCCCAAGTTCATCCGGTGTTCCATAACGATTGCTTCCGCTCTTTACATAATCATTTAATGTTGCCAGATCACGGCTGAAAACTTTTACGGTTTCAACACCAATCCAGTCAAAGTTGTTATTTACGATCCCAGTTGTTAACGATCCAAGTCTGAATCTTTCATCAACAACCGGAGCATATTTTTCAGCTAAATTAATTGCCATAGTTTATTTCCCTCCATAAAAAATTATTTTTTATAATTGCCTACAGAATTGAATCCCTTTAAAAACGGATCTTCATCTGCTCCTGTGTCTGCGCCGGTATTGATCTCCGGTCTGTTTTTGTACCACTCTGCTTCCTTTGCTTTCACAATGGCTTCCTGTGCCTGCGACTGCACAAGGAATAATGTGTCTGTATCGCCATCGAACTGCGCTTCAGCAGCTTTCTTGGCTAATTCCTGTGAGTAACCAAGTGTCAAGAAGTTCTTTTCATACTTTGAAACTGCACTCTCTTTACGAAGTCTTGCAAGTTCAGCGTCTTTTTCCGCTTCCTTATCTGCCTTTTCCTGTGCCAGTTTTTCAGCGTCACTAAGGGTTGCATTATACTTCTTTTTCCAGTTAGAAGCGTCCGTAGCTGCATCTTCCTGTGCCTTTTTCAGCTTTGCATTTTCAATACGCAACTGCTGCATCTGTTCCTCAATGCTTGGCTGTGGCTCATCGCTTCCACTTCCCGGCTTTTCACCCGGATGATCTTTTGGCGGCTCCGGTACTTGTGGCTTCGGTTCGTCTTTTGGCGGTTCCGGTGTCGGTTCTGCGAAATGCTGCAAATTCATTTTTAAAAATTCTTTCTTTTCCATCTTTGTTACCTCAACTTTCTGCGATTGATTATCCTCGTTTCCCTACGAGCGTTTACTTTGCGATTTTTCCGTTTTCCCTAACGTTTTCAGTTCTGCGAAATTTGTATTGCGCTTTCCCTAGTGCATATAAAAAGCACCCACATTTCTGTGAGTGCTGATTAACTGTTATAAATCTTTTAATGGGCTGTTATTGATCTGATCGGAAGAATCCTGCATGGTTCTTTTTATATCAGGGTTTATATTTGCCTTTAATGCCTTATCTGGGTCTCGTTGCCCCATATTATTATTTCCATTCGACGTGCTGGTGGTTTTTTTGCTTTCAAGCAGTGTCTTCTGATATTCCAACATCTTAGGAACTGAATCTTCGACAGCTTCAGCAAGATTTGGAAAGAAATCAATCGCTTCCATTGCCACTCGTGGGTGCACCATGTTTTGAACCATCGTTGCCAGTGAATTAATTTTTGTCGCCATGTCGTAGCTTTTTTGCCGGATTGGTCGAATCTCGATGTCACTATTTTTCAAATCCAACAACGGACTGTCCGGCTCCGTGCGTGGAGATTTCTTAATAGCGATCAATGCAAGCCGGTTTCTTTCCTTGAATCCACGCTTAATGATTGCCGCCTGTTTGCACGCAACGGCTTCTGTTGCAGTCCAGCCAGAAGAAAGGCTTGTTGCTCCGGTTGTGGAACCACCGCTTTGTTCTGTCTGCTTTGGTGTGAATGTCCTTTCAAGGATTCCATCATGTTTCGCTTGGATATTGGATAACACACCGGCATAATCATAATTAAGGACAAGTCCCTTGATATTCGGCTGTTTGCCGGAACCATTGGTTTTCGTTAAAATCCACTGCCCTGCCTGCGGTCCTTTTACTTTTCCGTCATCGTCTTTATCAAGCTCAATGTCGTTGCCCCACCAGTTTGCCTGTGTGGTCTGTGCCACGTCATTGCACAAATCAGACTCCAAAATGTTCAAGGCATTTAATTCATCAAGCTGTCGTTCAAATACGCCTGTGCGGTCTGTAGCACGCTCAAATTCAACGATATTCACGCGCCCGAATGGGTTGATTGGAATTTCCAATTCATTCAGTTTCATGCCATCGTTTTTCTTTGCTCCATTGACAATTTCCACCATATCGCGGATTTCATAAATTGCATCATCGGTCACGCAAGTAAAAATTCTTGAACCATTTTCGTCTTCTGAATAAGAAACACCCATCATCGGTCGCTCATAAGCGTCTGACGAGTAAACAACAAATGAATACAACGGATTCAACGTCACAAGGTCAAATACCGCATCTTCATCATCTGGTTTTCTTTTTATGTCAATAAGCTGACAACAAGTTCCGCATACTTCCAGATAATAGGCAAGCAACTGGTCTTTGCTTTCCATGTCCTCGGCATCGTACATTTCATTCAAAAGTGTGATTGCCGAATCGTTGTCTGTTGGATTGCTGTTTTTCGGGTGCTTATCCGACCTCTGAACGAAAGCCATGTGATTTCCCCAAAAATAACCAAGCCAAAATTCCGTGATCTGGTGCGCAAGGTTTGAAATTGACTTAATATCAATGTCTTTTCGCACTTTCTTCTCACGCATAAGCGGTTGATCGCCTTTTTCAAAATTGATAAGGTATCTGATCTGTGTGCGGTTCATCTCATGCTTAATCATGGCGCGCGAAAGAACATCAATAACATTGTCTGCCGTGATTTTCTTCACATCCGTATAAATTTTGATTCTTCCTCGAAATTCAATGTTGCGTTCCTTTTCGCTCATAGTCTCACCTCAATTCATGGCATAGAAAAAGCCACTGGCTTTTACACCAATGGCTCATTTCTCATTTTCCGATGATATAATCATATCATGAAAGTATGTCCTTTTTTTCCGCATTTCACATTTTCTTATTCTGGTCGAGCAGATAAAAGAAATATCTGCGCATTTCATAAAATGCAGATTTGCTAATCGGCATGTTCTCGCAAGCGATCAAATATGTTACCGGAACTTCATAGCATACGGATTTGATTATGTATTGGCTCAAATCATTTCCGGCTTGTCTGGCTGTATCTTCAACAAGACGGCATTTATTTTCCAACTCTGTCCGCTTTATTGCTAAATTCCCGGTTGCATCTGCATTGCTGTGATAAATCGGCATATCCGTTATTTCAATGCTTCTTACTGTATCCCTATTGAATTTCAATTCATTCACCCATTCCGGGTACTGCTCACAGAATCCGCACAATTCTTTGTACCGCTTGCCGGAAATTCCATATTTTTCAAGATTCAAATTTCTTTTATTCAAAATATCACTCCTTTACCCTGTTGGACTGTCGATAATTTCTACTTTTGCAGACACGCCATACTTCATAACACACAACTGCGACATCGAATCTGGCGCATCATCATGTTTCACTTTTCCTTCTTTTTTGTATCCCCATATATTCTGCAAAAACTTTTGATATGGTTTTGATCTGTGTCCGCTATCTAAAAAATACATTTCCCTTATCTCCGGTGCTTTGTCGAGTATTCTATTTCTCTTGCTGACGTTGTTCGGTGCCGGTTCTCCGTATGAATTAAGCCGATAACCCATTTCTTTCAATTCAGCTTCTATATCTTCCCTGTACGATGCCGTGGTCTTTGTTTCCTCAAAACGTGCCGCCTGTACCTTATGTTTCAAGATCATATCTTTAATAAGTGGTTGCGTAATCTTTTTATCTCCATTATCAAACACAGCGTCCATGATGTAAAAAACATCTTCGTACTGATAGCATACCGGTGCAGAAACATAATCACCGCCACCAAACGCTTCATCAATCGCCATAAAGATTCTGTCCGGCTCTCTTTTCGGGAGATCACACTCTGGATTGAATGTAAGGGTTTGACCGCTTGTAAACAGTGCGCCTTGTCTCTCTATTGGTTGTTGCTGATCCTGTGCATACCACGAAGCCATATCGTCGTTTTCCTCGAATGACGCTCGCATCATTTTGTAATCTTCCGTAGAATAACCAACATTGTACGGATAATCAAAGTTTGATTCGTCGTTCTCATCTAATGCAGGAATGGAAATAATGCGATATCTCCGGTTTCTATATTCCGGTCTGTTTTCAAGCAAGTTGCGTCTGCGTCCCTGACAATCTCCCAACGCCCATCTTGTACCCATGTTGATAAGTTTTGCTTTTCTTTTCAGACGTTTCATAAAGCTGTTATCAAATTTCGCCCATACTGTTTCTTGCCTATCAACACTGACAGCTTCATCTGGTCCACTAAAAAGATCATCTGCTATTCCAAGTCCATTACAATCACACGAACCATTCAATGTTCCATAGATAGAACGACACGTAAATGTCGGATAAGATTTTTGCCGAACCAAGTCTATCGTCAGATCATCTCCACTTTGTTTTTTGATGATATTGTCCGGGAAAATCTCGTGATAGGTATATGTCGGGTCATCAATCATTTCCAGTACACCAATGTAAAATGCCTTGGTGATCTTATCAGAATATGCCGTATAGAGGTTTGAAAGTTCCGTATTGCGGCTCCCCCACCACAGGAAAGCAAACTTTACAATCATGGTTTTTCCTACACGCGATGGCATATTGATAAAAAGTTCGTCCAGTTTATCATCTGCCAAGTCTTGAATGGCAATAGCCACCTGCCGCAGTGGATTTATACGAGGTTCATAAAATCTTTCTTCCGGTGGTCTGTTCTTTTCCATGTAGAACATGAACGATTCGAAGTAGTATGGTGCTTCTGTTTTCATTGTTTTCCAGTACAAATCATCCATCTGTAGCACTTCAATACTGTTTTGAATCGCCCAAGTGCAACATTCTTTGATGTACGAAGTGACTTTCAACGCCCATTCCGTATCATTTTCCTTTTCAAATGCTGTTTTCGCCACGTCCAACAGGTCAAATAACGTCCGGTATTCAATCCCGTGCTGTTTTATATAATTTTTAATATCATCAGCGGTTGACCGCGTTTGTTCTGAAACCAAAAAGAGCCTACCTCCCTTCTTCTTGGAAAATAGGCTCTCTCTGCATTTGTGCCGTTGGCACTCTGCAACTGGTGCTCGATTTTATTTAATTGATACAGTAATATGATACCATTTCTTTTATGACTTTCTCATATATCGGTTTCAAATCCTTATCTGCCGCTATAATCGTCAGCGCATTGATTTCTTTTGCTTTACTCGGTGTCGCTCCATTCTGCAACGCTTCGCCCTGTGCTGTCTTTACACGCTGTTTCAATCTGCAAGGTCTTTCGTCATTCAGTCTTTCATAGCTTTCATTCCATGCAAGAGCGTATTTATCTTTCTTTGGCACTCCAAAAGCGAAATTTTCACTATCAACAATCCTTGCGATACACCGCTTTACCCATACTTTGAAATCTTCTTTGTCCGACGGCTTCTGAAATGTCTCTGTGATAAGGTTCTGTTTTTCCTCGATACGGTTAATCTGCTCTGCCTGTCGTTTCTGTTCCAACGCAATCCCTGCCAGTTCGTCAACCATAGCATATATAACTTGCAGGCTTGACGGCAACTGCGACCGATTGATTGCAACTTCTTTTGCTTTATCCTCAAGCGTTGCAAAATAATCTCTCGCAATCTCTCCCTTATGATTCTTTTGTGTCATGGAAAGTTTTCTTGCAAATTTGGAAGTCAGCTTGTAATCCTGTGCAAAATTTCCTCTGCCCTGTTCACTCCTCATTGATGAAGAGTAAAAATAATCGACATTTTCTTCTGCGAATTTGTTTTCTGTTATATTCGATATACACCATCTTGAATAGTTCTGCGGAGCAAGTTCAAGAAACTCATATAACTTTCTTGCCGTAGTCATACCATTTTCATCAACACCAAGTGCAATCTCGATTGGTGTCTGCATTGTGACATTCATAACATCACCCATTTGCTGTACCGCCTTTCTCTGTAATACTGCAATTTCCAGCATTTTCAATCAAAACTTTATCGTTCAGTTCTGCCATAAATACTGTGGCACAGCGTAACCATCTTACATTGTCACACTCGTTTACAAGCTGTAATAATAATTCCTTATATCGTTCTTTATTCGCCATAATTAAAATCTCCTTTCAATGTTTGACTTCCACACCAAAAGAAGCTATAATATGTATATCAAGGCACTTTGGTGTGTTGTGATTTTTTTTAAGAGTTGCTAACTTTGGACGGTGGGCAACTCTTATTTTATTGGTGGATTGTTAGATACTTTCACATAATCGCTATAATTTGTTCGTTCATTGAGATACTGGGCAACGTCTTCCGAATTACAATTAATAAGATTTGAAATATTTTTTAAGTACTTTTCCAATTCATCAAGATTTTGACATTTTTCAGAAACTCTTTCACAAACCTCTCCGTTTGAAGTTAGAGCATGTTCAACATTAAAATTTTTATCAACGGAAACGGTTAATCCACCCATTTCAAATGGCTCAAGCGTTTCTTTGCCATCTTCAATCTGACACATAAAATGTTCCCACACAACATCTTCCAAAAAATGAATCTTATTGTCTTGTAACAGTTCAACCAATGCACAGTTAGCCAGCTCGTTTTGACTCCTTTCTGTTTTTTCTGCAAGTATCGCTAAATCTCTTTCTACATTTTCATCAATGCGAAAAGATTTCTGAACTTGTCTTTTCTTTTTAACTAACATAATATAACCCCTTTCTTTATGCTATTATTTTTGATTGCAATTAAATTTTATAGCATATTTTATATAAAGTCAAGAGGTATTTCCATTATTTTTTAATTCTATTGATTTCCCCGCATTTCGGGCATTTAATTTCAGCCTGTCCGTTGAATTTACCTAACAGGCGGTTGCACTTGATACAACGACAATCTCTCAATCCGTCCGGCTTCTCCGGTGGATTCATATACTGCGCAAATGCGTCACGCTCTATTGATTTAATTACTTCTGCCATACTCATATTAAAACTCCTCTAATACTCTATAAGCTCATTTCCACTTTCTGCCGGGTAAACCTTTGTGATTGTGTTGCATGAATTTTCTTCATATTCAAGCGTGAGTGCAGCTTCTTTTAATCCCTTGGTGAGTTTACTTGAAAGATGAAATATCCTTACATAACGGACAATCCGCCTACTTCCATACCGCATATCCGTTATTTTATTTCGCACATACGCTCCGTTTACATGCTCACCTGTTTCTCTGATAATGCCGCTAAATTGAACAAATTCGGAATCTGGCTCTAGAACCCCTTTTGCCTGCCGGTACGTCATTTCATAAACTTTATTTCCGATATTAAGATCATTCTTCATAAACCTCTCAAAATCTTTTCTGCATTTAGGGCATAATTCATAAGTTTTCCGCAAAATCTTGTTTTTGTGAAGCTCGCACGAAATTTCATCTTCTGTAAATCTAGCTACCTGTTCTGAACATGTACCACACGGCACATATTGTAGCTGTTGTCTTGGCTTGAATTTTATTTCAGCTCCACATCTATTGCATGTATGCCATTCCTTGATATGTTTCATTTCTTTACCTCAATTCAGACAGTTTTAATATTTTCAGATTTTCAATATCGCTGTATGGTATTTCTTTCGCGTTAGGCGGCATATGTTCTATCAATCGCTCAATTCTCTGCCATTTTCTAATTCTGCACATAATAGGCTCGTTTTTCCTTATCCCTATTCTGCAATCTGAATATGCGATTGTGTGCAACATAGGGATAAGCGGATGCGTTCCAGCATCAATGTTCCAAAAAAGTATCATTAGTTGTTGCGTATACAGCATCCAATGCATAGCATCGGATTTTACCAACAGCTCTTTGTCCATCAACTTTTGTCGTAGCGACTTAAACTCTACATCAGCAATTTTCGCACTGTCGGTAATTACAATGATATTTTTCATTCTTCATTCACCTTTCAAAGTATGCTTAATCACGCAATCTACACTTTCACTTGCTCCCCATGCGAGCAATATACAAAATATTTTTCCTATCCAATCACCAATGTCCCCTATCATTTCGGATAACAAATACCCTAATACGCTTGAAGTCATAATCCATGTCAAAAAAATGTATAGGACAACGCAGATTATTCTAAGACTTTTCCATAATATTTTCATTCTCCCACCAACTTTCTGCCGCACATAGGGCAAAATGAAATATTAAAATGCCCCATAGCCGCCGTATGGGAAAAGATAACAATACCCGGCTTATGATCTCCGACATTCTTCATAATCTGTGCATCTGTTAAATCCGTTTCTTTCGCACATTTATGAATTTTTATATTTGCTCCACAAATCGTATTTTCATCATGCCATTTTCTGCAAAATTCACACATACTCAACACCTATTTTCTGTTCTTCCGGAACTGCTTTTCACAATATCCTTTGGTGCAAAAGCCGCCGCAGGACATATCTACACCCATGAAATAGCTTGCTTTTTCCTTTTTCTTGTAATATTTGCAGTTCTTATTCTGACAATCCATGCTTATACCTCAATTCCATAATGCTTCATAGCTTCAATAATATCCTCTGGTAGTTCTATTCCGCTTTTAATAGCAGATACTATGTTGTCAAAATCACATCTTCCAAACGCTCCCATACCTCTGATATAATGTTCCCTTTCATCAGAAGACATGCTGCAATAAACAACATTCCCTTTGCCGATGCATTCTTGCAAATATTCGCATTTATCGCACTTTGTATCTTTCTCAACGTATGGTTTTTCTTCATCTGTTTTTCTTTTGAATAACTTTTCAAGAATTTTCCAAAATCCCATGCTAACACCTCATTTTTGCGTAAAAAAATACCAACCATCGAATATTGACGGTTGGTATGATATTTACTGAATCTTATCCAAAATATCTTGAAGTGGAGTATTTTCATTTACCCCATATTGTTTTTTCCATACTTCCATATTCTTTTTTAATTCTTCGAATCCATCTTTGGAACTTTTCAAAAAATCAAAGTTTGTTTTCTCGGCAAGCAAACTTTCCGTATACAATGTAGAATATAACTCCCCCAATGTATCATATACCCCAAGACTAACAGAAGCTTCAAGTAATTTCTTAATATCTGGCATTTGCATTCTCCTTTCATTTGTGATAGGGAAATTATACCACTTCAACCGCCAATATTCAATTTTCAATGTTCAAATAGCGACACGGAGAATCGAACTCCGTCAGTTCAAACCATGACAATGCATTTCAAAACTGCAACTTCTACTTTGCAAAGGGTTTACTGTTTCCAATAATGCCGCTACCATCCATACATCTCCCATCGACCGGAACTATTGCAGTAGTACCCGACTAAGTGGAGATAAAGATAAGCGCACCCAGATGGAATCGAACCACCGTTAGAGGTTTTGGAGACCTCTTTCTGTCCATCAGACAAGTGCATGTGCGGTTGCTGATTGAATCAGCGTTATTTTTAATTCAACAGGGCAGTGACCGCTTACTCCTGTCTATCCGGTAATGAACCGGATGCTTTGGACGTAAGGACTTGCACCTTACACGTCACCAACATAGGAATCGAACCTATCAGAATAAAATATTCCGGAGCCAATCTCTTTCGGAATCGAACCGAATTAGCACTATGCCGTCCAAACCCTACTCGCAAGTTGCGATCTTGCTTTCGCGCGTCGAAGCGGAAGGATTCGAACCCCCGACATTCAATTCATGAACGCTCCAGCCTACGAGCTTCGCTTCGAAACCGCCATCAGACGGTTAGCAATAATGTTTATCGTGCCATGCGTTGCACTATCCTGTTTTGTTTTAACGATGATTCAGCAGGAATACCCACCGTTGTTACTTAACGAAGTCTTAATGCTTCCATTTCGAGGTCTTGATGCCTCTTCGCCACAGTATAATTAGCCGTGGCATCGTACAGCCAAAACATAGACCGCCTGCAAGCAGACAGCATAATTTGACCGAGTAGGTGGGTGAGGATTTGCACCTCACATAACAACGACTTTTCACAACGGGTAACACCATTTGCAGGTTCCTTCATCGCCTTTTTAATTCAATGACTTGTTCCTAACCAAAGCGTGGTTGTCTTATGCTTAAGCGTCTACCTATTCCGCCACCACCTAACTGTTTAAGGGGAATTACATTTTCACAGCTCGGGCACCGTGGGATAGATGCCCGAACCATGACTTTGAACTGCAACACATGACTTCGCGTGTGCTGTCTTACGTTCCTACCGCTTTCTGCGGCGATCACCACCGGACGGTCTCGCACCGCCCTTAACAGAATCATCCTAGTGGCAAAAGGAGATATGAATGAAAAACACTCAAATAAAAACTCTTACGAAATGAGCTGCCACCCATTTCTCAATTAGGCTAGCCGGATTTGAACCGGCGAATCACGGAATCAAAATCCGTTGCCTTACCGCTTGGCGATAGCCCAATGTCAGATTCGTCTGCGGACACAATTCAAAGTTTCAACGCCGATAGATATTCTTTAACCAAGAACTATTGCCCGCAGACTTTCGCTATGCCGGATGCTCCGATTTCTCGCTCTGGTGTTCGGCGTCGCTATCCAAAGCAATAATACCTGACCTCTTTCCCGGTTCATTTTCGTGATTTGTATGTATTCTTTGCACTGCACCAATAATAGGCAGCCGAAAGTTGATACCAAAAATTGGACTGTATAAAAACATTTGTCATCTCCACATCAAAAATATATTCAGCATCAATAGTACGATGGTTATTCCTAATCCAACTGCTGCTTCTCTTTCTTTTACTTCCCTGCCATACATGAATAACATCAACATCAGTAACACATCCAGTGTTGACGTAACTGTTTTAATGATCTCCATCATTTACTCTCCCATTCATCACATTTGTGGTCGTATTCCACGAAATCAGCAACATACTCGCTTGAATCGTTCACACATACATAGCCCTGCATTTTGTCATATGAACCGTATTTGCAAGTGCCACAGCACTGTTTCTTGCACTCTGCCATTAAACATCTCCCTCTGCCCTGTTGTTCACTCTATTGGTATCAAAACCTTCCGGGTAACGTGCTTTCAGCTTGTCTACATTCATCTGCAGGATTTCATCGAGATTCCATCCAAAGGATTCACAAGCTATAGCCAGATACCATGCTATATCTCCCAGCTCTTTCTTTGCATGGTCAATATCCAGCTCCTTTTCATGGAATACCCATTTCTTGACCATGTCATTAAATTCTCCGACCTCGCCGGACAGTCCAAGGCAAGCGTTAAATATACCTCCAATATCTACTCCGTCGATTACAATTTTATCAGCAATCCTTTGCGTTGCCTTGTGGTCATTTGTCCGCATAGCCAATTTCTGGTATTCATTCCCTGTCACTCATAACACCGCCTTTTTTATTATTTTCAAATTTTTGGAAACCGTTATCGAAGTGTATGTTTTGAATTTTATCTGATGTGAAAATTGAATTTAGAAAATGCCGTTGATGTAAAAAATACCACTTAGCATTTTATTGTTTATCGTTACTGGTGGGTCTGATAAAACCTTATCATGTTTGAAACACCTTGCAGTACGTTCATTGCAGATAATGCATTTGAGATTGTTATTATCTTTGTACCGCTTAAGGATTCTTTGAAATTCCTTATCTGTTGATGATCTCATCAAAGCATATCCGTTTTGCATACCTTCAAGTTTAGCAATCATAGGTTTGTCTACTCCAGGCTCAATTAAACCATCCAAAGTAAATGAATAACCAACCATAAAGGTTGCAGTCTATATCTTTTCCACCATAATGTCTATCGTGCTTAGGAAGTAACCATGGTTGTTTTAAACTAAATTGCAAGACGTATACACGTCTCTTAGTTATAAAGCCTAATGTGTCTTTGTATCTTTTAATCTTCATAAAACAGCTCCCTCATATTATTTGCTATATCTTCACTTAGGCAACTATTGATGATAAAGTTCTTCTCTCTGCCACTCAAAGACTTTTTTATCTGCGGAAATGTATATTCTAACTTTCTGAACGGATTAATACAATGCGTTAATAGAATAATTACAACAATCGGAAATCTTACAAGTTTTCTGTATCTCATACTTTAATACCTCTATGGTGGAGATGGTGTTTTTATTTTAAATTAGCTTGGGGTACTCAGTTGCCGCCCGGGGCGTGTTTCCACCAGACCCCCGCCCCACCCTTTCAGAAGGTCTTGTTGTACGGTTTAGAATTGTGTTTGAATTGTGCCATAATCAAAAACAATTAACACAATTTATATAACTATTCGCAAAACCCTTGTTTCTTGTATTGTTGTTTCTACAACATTTATTTCTAAGCCGCATATTTCAAGGCTTTCACGTGTTTAAATTATTTTCATATCATTAAAACAACTCCGATATTAAAATACATCAATTCTGCATCAAAAATCTGCATCCGGCAGTTGTAATTGTACAGTGTTTTCAGACAATTTCGACGGCTTATATCGCTGCTGAATCTCTTCGATCGATCGCTGCTCTTCTCCGCCCTGGCGGTTGGTGCCCGGCATATTCCAGTTGTGCCGCCGGTTTAATGCCGGTAGTACTTTCATAGGATTCAGACCGCCGCTTATAAGTTTATCGCTTAGAGATTCCTCGTTATTTTTGATCAATTTTTTGTATACATCCGAGCAAGTAGAGCCAAGCCGGTACTCGCCTTGTCCCCAAGTATATATAGTCTCCGTCTTAATTCCAGTCAAGAAACAGAATCCATTAATACTTACCTCTTTGTCGTATTCATAACACAGCTCTATATAAATATCACAGATATCGTTTATTATTTTATCATCGTAATTATCACGATTATTTTTATCTCTTAATGATTCCCTGTTATGTTTAAACAGGTTTTTATAAATATATATTAAAGCTGCATTCCATTTACTTTGAGGTTCTTTTGACATATCCTCTATATTTTTTTCAATGATATACTGGTCGAGGTATTCAGATATTTTATTTTCATAAACTTCTATTCCTTGATCTGCTGTGATGGTGTTTTTATTCATGCTTTTATATCTCCTCTCTCCAGTACTGGAATAATTAAAATAAAAAATGCAGCCAGGCACAGTATTTTTACTGCACCGGCTGCATGAACTCCGATCTTTATCGGGACCTCGACAGATCAACTCTGCCCGTTGCCCGAATGCTACGTTGTTGAATTTAATATATAACGCTTTTTATGCTCTGTCAAGATATAAATTATTAAAACCCTGTATATAAAGGCTTTATATTATATATATTCTTTAC
>SAMEA104315434__coassemble_479_pt1 | contig 21165 bp, 26 predicted proteins | sample SAMEA104315434__metabat2_low_PE_001 | metagenome-assembled genome bin SAMEA104315434 (sample SAMEA104315434) | gut metagenome | biome: Monkey gut; feature: monkey-associated habitat; material: faeces | place: China | collected 2013 | reverse complement strand
AACAATTTAATATCAAACTAATACAAGCACTTTAGCCAATATGGTTAAGGTGCTATTTTTTTACCACAAAAGGAGGAACGAAATGTCATATAAATTAGTAATTGCCGAGAAACCTTCGGTGGCGCAGTCCATTGCAAAGGTAATCGGCGCAGATAAGAGAAAAGATGGATACCTGGAGGGCAATGGTTATGTTGTCAGCTGGTGTGTGGGACATTTGGTGGAACTTGCGTCACCGGAGTCCTATGATGAGAAATATGAAAAGTGGAGATATGAGGATCTTCCAATCCTGCCATCAGAATGGAATTACCAGATTGCAGAAGCAACCCGAAAGCAGTTCGGAATTCTGAAAAAACTGATGGAAAGAGAGGATGTAACCGGATTAGTGGAAGCTACTGATGCTGGACGAGAGGGAGAGCTGATCTTCCGGCTTGTATATGTTCAGGCAAAATGCAAAAAGCCATTCGAGCGCTTATGGATTTCTTCAATGGAGGACCAGGCGATTTCGGATGGCTTTTCTCAGCTGAAAAATGGCAGGGAATATGATGATCTCTACCGGGCGGCACTATGCAGGGAGCGAGCGGACTGGATCGTGGGAATGAATGCAACCAGGTTATTTTCAACTCTGTATGGACAGACACTGAATGTTGGAAGAGTCATGACACCGACACTTGCCATGATCGTACAGAGAGAGGCAGAGATTGATGGCTTTAAGCCGGAACCAATTTACAGACTGTCCATCAGCTGCGGAGGCATTACGGCATTATCAGATCGTTTCGAGAAGAAACAGGATGCAGAAAATATCCTGAATGTGCTGAAAGAACAGAAGACTGCACAGGTGACAAAGATTGATCCGGCAGATAAGCAGGAGAAGGCACCACAGCTCTACAGCCTTACAGCGTTGCAGAGGGATGCCAACCGTTTTCTGGGATTTACGGCACAGCAGACACTTGATTATACACAGAGCCTTTATGAGAAGAAGCTGGTAACCTATCCGAGAACAGACAGCCGTTTTCTAACAGAAGATATGGAAAGCATGATTCCTGATCTGGCAGGAAAGATGGCTGCAAAATTTGGATATACCAGAAAAATGGCGGTTCATCCGAAACAGGTAATCAACAACAGCAAGGTCAGTGATCACCATGCAATCATTCCTACGGTCAATGTGGCAGATGCAGAGTATGGAGAACTGCCATCCGGGGAACAGAAGGTGTTAAGCCTGATTACTGCCAGACTGTTGTCTGCACTTGGAGATCCGGCGGTGAGAAATGAAGTGGATGTGGAATTTACCTGTGCAGATACAGTATTCAGGGCAAAGGCAAAGAACATCAGGGAAAAGGGATGGAGAGATATTCAGGAATGGATCATTGGAAGCAGCGCAGAGAGCACAGATTCTGAAAATGACAGGAGAGAAAAAAGTGAGAATGCTGATATGCTGGCCTGCATTGCAACCCTGACCAATGGAAAGTCTTATCCATTACAGAATCCTAAGATGGAAGAAGGAAAGACCACACCCAAGAAACATTTTACAGAGGACAGTTTACTGTCTGCAATGGAGAGAGCCGGAGCAGATGAGATGCCGGAAGAAGTGGAGAGGAAAGGAATCGGAACCTCCGCAACCAGGGCAGCTACGATTGAGAAGCTGGTACGTATCGGATTTGTGGAACGTAAAGGAAACAAAAAGACAAAGTACCTTCTTCCGACACATAAGGGAGTTGCACTGATCACAGTCATGCCGGAGCAGATCCAGTCCCCATCCATGACAGCGGAATGGGAGCAGAAACTTCTGGATGTGGAGAAGGGAGAATTCCGTGATACAGAGTTTATGAACGAAATCGAAGGGATGATCACAGAACTGGTCAGAACTTATAAGATCATTGAAGATGCAGAAGTACTCATGCATCCGGTACTGGAAGAAATCGGAACATGTCCTTGCTGTGGCAGGCATGTAGTCGAGAGACAGAAAGGATATTCCTGTGAGAACAGACAGTGTAATTTTGTGCTGTGGAAGCAGAACCGATTCTTTGAAGCTCTTGGCAAAAAGATGACCAAGCTTATAGCTGTAAAACTTCTTTCCGATGGAAAAGTGGCACTGAAAGGCTGTAAGTCAAAGAAGACCGGAAAGACCTATGATACAACAGTCATCATGACAGTGGATGAGAACCAGAGAGTAGTATTTGAACTGAATTTTGAGAAGGGAGCAGGCAAATATGGAAAAAGCAAAAACAAGAAAGATTAAAAAGTGGGATGAAGTACACGGAGAGCATGAGGTGGAAGTATCGGATAATGCCGGAGGATGTGAGCCGGAAGAGGTGGCTGGAGCCAGCCCTTCCATCAGCAGAAATCCGATGAGGAGCATCGAGGATATGGTGGAGCAGAACGACAACAGCTTTGATGGTGTGATCAATAATGTGAAAGTGGAACCGGCAGCAGGCACTTTGGCAATCGTACAGGATGATAAAAAATCCGTGCTGGAGAAACTAAAGGAACAGAGTAAGCAGGTACAGGCCCCTGTGCCTGTTTCTGATAGAAAGCCGGTTCCGGGATGTTGTTTTGAAAGAGAGTTTCAGGGATGGTAGAAAGATCAAAACGAATTGAGCTGAGAGTGACAGCAGATGAACTCAGGCAGATTCATGAGCGTATGCAGGAGGCTGGTATTTCCAGTCTCACTGCATATATGATCCGGATGGCACTTCATGGGTATGTCATTGTGATGGATCTTTCTGACTTAAAAGAAGTCCTTCGCCTTTTACAGATATCCGGCAATAATCTGAATCAGTATGCAAAAAAGGCAAACGAAACAGGCAGCATTTATCATGAGGATATCGAAGAACTGAGAATAAATCAGAAAGAGATTTTGCAGGAAATGAGAAAAGTGCTGGACAGACTGACAGCAATTATGTAAGGCAGGTGAGAAGATGGCGGCAACAAAACTGATAGCAATGCACCAGAATAAAGGCCGGAGTGTGATGCGGTGTCTGAAGGACAGGACCGATTATGCCATGAATGGAGAAAAAACGGATGAGGGAAAATATATTTCATCTTATCAATGTAATCCGGAGCTGGTTGATCTGGAATTTGCTCAGGCAAAAAAGGAATATCTGCATAAGACATGGCGGCAGCCTAAGGGAGATGTGATTGCATATCAGATCCGTCAGTCCTTCAAGCCAGGAGAAATCACACCGGAGGAAGCAAACGAAGTCGGATATGAAACCGGCATGAGATTCACAAAAGGGAAGCACGCATTTATTGTGGCAACTCATGTGGACCGGGAACATATTCATAACCACATCATATTCAATTCCACCAATCTGGAATGTGACCGGAAGTTCCGGGATTTCTGGTTTTCCGGAATAGCATTGCAGAGACTCAGCGACATTATCTGTCTGGAGCATGGACTTTCTGTTATTCCAAAGGTAAAGCCGAGTGAGAGACAGCGGAGAACAAAGTACCCGGAACGTGTGAGCATAAGGGATGTCATCCGGGAAGATATTCTGAAATGCCTGGATCAGAAACCGGCAGATTTTGAAGAACTTCTGAAATTTTTACAGGCAGAAGGATATGAAATCAAGCGTGGCAAGCATACCGCAGTCTGTGGGAAAGAACAGAAACGTTTCATCCGGTTCCGTTCACTTGGAGAGGATTTTACAGAGGAAAATCTGAAAAAAGTAATTGCCGGAGAGAAGGAGCCTCCTGAAAGAAATGAAAAGGTACCGGCTCGGAAAGAAACAAAACCGGAAAAGCGCAAGTTTGATCTGGTAGTTGATATTCAGGAAAAAATGGCACAGGGAAAGAACGGCGGCTATGTCCAGTGGGCGAAAAAATATAATGTGAAACAGTTTGCGGAATCTATTCTGTTTTTACAGCAACATAATATTCACGATAAGGAAACGCTGGATGCATTGGTGGACGGGAGTTCTGCAAAATACCATGAGCTTATGAAAACCATCAAAGATGCAGAGGAGAAGATGGCAGCAAATAAAGTGATCAAGACTCACATTATCAATTATGCCAAGACCAGAGAAACATATATTACCTACCGAAAATCAGGATACAGTAAGAAATTTTTCGAGGCACACCGGGATGAAATCACTCTTCATAAGGCCGCAAAGGAAGCATTTTCAAAACTGCCGGATGGAAAGATTCCAAAGGTAAAGGATCTGAATGAAGAATTTGCAAGACTGCTTTCAGAGAAAAAGGCAGCTTACAGTGAATACAAGAAAATAAAAAAAGAGATGCGGGATTATCAGATAGCGAAGCAAAATGTGGAATCCTTCTATGCTGCTCAGCAGAGCTGGGACATAGAGGAAGACATGAAAAAGAAACGGCAGCAGGCGAGGTAAGCATACGGGCAATCATCAAAAATATAAATTGGAGGTTGCCCTCTTTTTTATATTCCAGCAGAGCAGGAATATATCAGCACTCACGAAGTGAGGGCGCAGTTTGTCATCGAAGATGACATTCTAAGGGGATTGGGGATGTGCCTCCAACAAGCAAAACGCGCCCGTGTACGTACGGGGGCACTGCTTGCTAACTTGCGAAGCAACAACGATTGCGGCCTTAATGAGCCGCTATTTTAAGAAAAGGAGAACAGGATGGAAGATAAGGTATTAGAGATAAAAGATAAGATGTCAGATATAGTTACGGCAGCTGATGTAACAGATATTAGATTGACACAGGCAGGATATTACTGGGATGCAGGGTATAATGAATTTGATTTCTCATGCAAGATCAATGGAGAAATAGATATCCTTCACATGGTACAGCAGAGGCATGATGATGGATATGGTCTTGTTATACGAGCAGAAAAGAATGATATGTGGGATAGAATTACAGGAAGTGAAGCATTCCGGCTAGAAGAAAAATTGTTGGATGAAGTGCAGTACAGAACCTATCACAATAGAATAGAGAAACTGGCTTCATTATCAGACTGTCAGGAGATGCATTTTGAACTGATGGAAAATGATAATCCCAACCTAAATCACGTGATCGGAAAACTTTGGACTGAGCTTAACCAAAAAGAAAATATGCTTTCAGCAAAAGTGATTGAAGATTTCCGGGAGCAGACAGAGGAACATTTTCATCCAGTGGACGGAATGAATGCAGGAGAGATCGAGGAGATGGTGTCTTATTATGTGCAGGCAAAGATTATAGAAAATAAACTTGATGTAAAGGTGGAAAATGTGATTCTATCAGGTAGCAGATGCCGGGGCATTGAGAAAATCGGTTCAGATCTGGATGTTGTGGTGGACTATAAAGGTACAATCAGGGAAGATGATTTTTTCAATATACTGCATGAGGAAGGATTTGCGATTGCAGGAATTGCAGTAGACATCAATCCTATCACGGAGGACAAGACTGGACCGTTGGCAGAGTATCTGGAATCAGTGGAACAGTATCTGAAGGAGAAGGCAGCAGAGAAAAAACTGGAAAAGCCGTCTGTGAGAGAAAAAATAAAACTGGCGAAACAGGTATCACAGGATAAGAGAACGGGGAATATTGAAAAGTCGAGAAATGCTGAAAGATAGCAGAAGTAAAAAATAGATTGGAAGAAAAGCTGAAAGACCAGATGGGATGTGAAATAAATATGGAAACGCTGAAAACTGGGAAGATATACGGTATAGTATTTATTGAAGAATATTAGATCATATTCAGGAGGGTTTCAGAATGAAAGAAGTTTATATTACAGCGGAAGAGAGAAAAAAGTGCCAGAAGGTAGCAGATGCATTTGCTGAACTTTATGAGATTGAGAATATTCTCGTCATGGATGCGGGCAGGTATGGATTTGTTAAACTTCAATATTACAGCAAACAAAGAGGTTTTGAGAATGTTTTTACTTTTGTTGACAGTAAGAGCCTGTTTGATGATCTGTGGCAGGAGTGGTTTGATACAAAGCTGATTCTTCGTGCAAGAGAAACACCTATGCAAGAAATGGATTACGAGGAAATTTTCAACTGCCTGTCTGAACAGGAGAAAAATGAACTGTTGGACAGAAAAACAGAATTTGCCAAGGCAGCAGAAATAGAACTGAATATTACAGAATAAGCACAAAGGCATAGCACCATTACAGGTTCTATGACTTTGCATTTTCCGGAAGCAGCATCCGGTCATCGATATAGTAATCACAGGAAATCTTCCGGCTGTTGTGTCCGTAGAATTCGATGATTTCCGGAAGGTTGTCATTGACGGCATCAAATTCAAGATTCTGTTCCCGGCACCATTCGACAGCTTTCGACAGAGCTTCACCGGCGCGGCAGGTCCAGAGAATGAGTTTGTTGCCATTGCGTTTCCATTCCTGGAGATATTCGATTAGTGCCTGGTTTGGCTGACCAAGCTCCGGCCATTTGCTGTAGCAGAGAGTGCCATCAAAATCAACAGCGATTGTCTGGAAATCTAACATTTTTTTATTATTCATTCAGATCATCTCCTTTAGATGGAGTCTGCTGAACACCAGGATGATAGCAGAACAGGCTTGTTACCGGTTTGTGAAAAAAATCTGCAATTCTCATGGCGTATAGCAGAGAAGGAATATGCTGTTTTGACTCGATATTGGCAATAGTTTTCAGGCTGATGCCGGTTGCTGATGCAAGTTCTTTCTGGGTAATGCCAAGATCTGCCCTGGCTTCAACAAGTCTGCAAGTAATTGTGTCTGTCACAGTGTTTATGTCTATATCCATATTAGTATTCATATATATGCACCTCCAAATTCAGAATTATTCAGGTATGTTCCGTTATAATAATCCTACAGTTTTAAGTGTCCAAAAAAAAGGACTTATGAAAGAACACGGCCGAATATTTTGAAGGAACTGTTCTCTGTAACCGGAATCGGATCATATTTTTTATTCAGTGATAAGAGGTAGGTTCCAAGTCTGTTATTCTGAAATTTCTTCACATATGCGTTTCCATCAAGATAGAAGATACCTATTTCGCCATCATCAAGGCATGCTGTCTGTTCAATCCAGATGAGATCCTTATTATGGTATTTAGGTTCCATACTGTCACCATCTACATATACGCCAAATGTGGCAGCCTCCGGAATGTCAGGAGAGGAGAATATCTCATATTCGTCACCATCAAGAAAAGAGCCGGTACCAGCGGAAACGGTATTGTAAAATACTTTTCTTTCCCTGATCACATGGATAGGAATGATCTCTGCCGGTTTATAGTTGCCGGTGCTTTCCAGATCGCTGATATATTCAAGCACCTTGTTCCTTCCATTTTCATTCAGGTTCTGGAATGGATTAAGAGGACTCTGACCAACAAACTCTGTATAAATATCATATATTTCAAGAATTTCACATAAGGCTAGAAACTGTCTGGCATTTGGTGTTGCTGTGCCAAGCTCCCAGGCACTGATTGAATTCTGCTTTACATAGATATCATAGTTTTCCAGTTCTTTTGCAAGCTGGCTCTGGTTCAGCTTGTGTTCTTTTCTGTATTTAGCAATGGTCTTTCCTAAATCTTTCATAGTATTATGCCTTTCTAAGTAATCATATCAGGTATGATCTCCCTATGCGGGATATATCAACTTTAGCACATGAATCCCTAAAAAGCAATAGAAATATCAATGATATTGATAATATGCAATAAATTACCGTTGAATAGCAATATAAAAAGTATTATATTATGCCATGTAGACGGATGGCATATCATCCGGCAGCAGGAAAGAAGGTGATTCAATGAACCGGACAATACTGCATAGTGATTGTAACTGTTTTTATGCATCAGTAGAGCTTCTGCATCATCCGGAGCTTCGGGGAAAGCCTGTAGCAGTAGGGGGCGATCCAGAGGCGAGACATGGAATTGTGCTGACCGCTGATTATACAGCCAAGAGATATGGTGTAAAAACCGGAATGGCATTATGGCAGGCAAAACAGGTATGCCCGGACATAACATTTCTTCCCCCAAGGATGGACCTGTATCTCAGATTTTCCAGAATGGCACAGGAAATTTATGCTGACTATACAGATAAGAGGGAACCCTACGGAATTGATGAGTCCTGGCTGGATGTGACAGACAGCGCAACTCTCAAGGGAGACGGATTTCATATCGCACAGGAAATCAGCAGCAGGATGAAAAAAGAACTTGGCATTACGGTGAGCGTGGGTGTGTCGTTCAACAAGATTTTTGCAAAACTTGGTTCGGATTACAAGAAACCGGATGCCATTACTACTATGTATGAGGATGAGTTTCAGAGAAAAGCCTGGTGCCTTCCAGTTTCTGATCTGTTATATGTGGGAAATGCAACGAATAAAAAGTTATATAGCATGGGAATCCGGACCATCGGGGATCTGGCAAAATCTGATGAAACGCTGCTGGTCAGAAAACTTGGCAAGATGGGAAGTATCCTGTGGGCTTTTGCTAATGGATATGATGAATCTCCGGTAAAGCTGGAAAACACATCAGCTCCGGTCAAGTCCGTAGGCAACAGTACAACAACGCCCAGGGATATGGAAACAGATGAAGATGTCAAGATTGTGTTATACATTCTGGCAGAAAGTGTTGCGGCCAGACTCAGGGAGAATGGTTTCCGGTGCCGGACTGTTGAGATCAGTGTCCGTGACAAAGAACTGTTTCATTTTGCAAAACAGGTAAAATTACAGAATGCGAGCAATATTACCAAAGAGATTGCAGAGGCTGGATACAGGCTATACAAAGACAATTACAGACTGCCGGCGGATGATAAGGAGCTGAAAAGCAGCCGGCCAGAGTTCTTTCAAAAGCCACTGCGAAGCATAGGAATACGTGGAACAGATCTTGTGACAGATTATTTCTGGGAGCAGCTGGACATATTCATGGATCCGCAGGCAAGAGAAAAACAGATGAAAATGGATGAGACGGTTGATATTATCCGCAAAAGATTTGGATTTTACAGTGTCCAGAGAGGGCTTATGTACCGCGACAGAATACTGTCAGCATGTGATGCAAAGTCTGATCATACGGTACATCCGCATGGGTACTTTGGATAGACAGGAGGGATTGAACTATTATGGAAAGCAGCAAGGTATATGTAAATGTCATGGCTGAATTTACAAATGACGGGAGGCTTCTGCCAAGGAGCTTTATCTGGAAGGATGGCCGTGTATATGAGATTCAGAAAGTAACAGATGTAAGAAGAGCGGCAAGCCTGAAAGCAGGCGGAGCTGGAATACGTTATACCTGTATTGTTGACGGAAAAGAGAGCCATCTTTTCTATGAGGACAACAATATGTGGTTTATGGAGGAGAGATAGCTTTTTAATGGTGTTATACCAGTCGAAAAGATCAGCAAGAAGGTCACAGGATGAATGGTGCGGACTTCGGCACATCGGAACTCATTTATCCAGAGAATATAATCATCAATGGTTTTCATTTCCCTTATCCGTTGAGTGGTACGTAAATGGTACAATGTCAGGAGGACTTTGATGATGACTGAGAGAGTTAAGATGAGATATGTGAGCTGCCCGTCCTGCGGAAAGCAGCTGTTTAAGGTGGCTGGAAATTGCAGTGTTGAGATTACATGTGTGAGATGCAAGAAAGAAATCGTAGGGGTGGTGGATGAAATTTATATGAAGATATTTGAGAACTGCCGTGGAAAGGAACGTGATCAGGAAAAAGCCAGCAGATACTCTACAGATATGGAAGCATTACGACAGCAAAAAAGAGCAATGTAGTAATAACATACAGAAAAGGTACAGAATATAGGAAAATATCCCCATAATCTGTCCTTGGTACAAATAATAAAAAATACTGATATGTGTTGGGTGTCTGGTTTTATCTGGAAAAAATCACGCTAATATGTCCAAAATCTTCCACATATTACTCGGTTCTGATTTATAGAAGAAAATAGTATTCTATTATGGATGAAATGGAAGGAGTAATATGTCGAACGATAACGATAAAGACCAGGAATATCAAAAGAATATGGGTAAACGTCTGAGAAAGATACGAAAAGAGAATGCACTGTCTCAGGATGATGTTGCGGATGCTCTTGGTATATGCACAAAGCAGTATCAGAGATACGAATATGGAGATTCTGCAATTTCATGTGAAAAACTGTCAATACTGGAAGAGGCTTTTCATTTTGATGTGCGATACATAGTAACAGGAAAGAGAGAGCAGATTGACATAGACAGATATGTTGTAAATATGCCCTGGAAGGAAAAACGCGATTTTTTTGAGAGAATGGCCAGATATGTACTCAGGATATTGAACAACACAGAGAAAGGAGAATAGACGGGGGAAATCGTAATATTTATAGGGGAGTAGTGAAAAACCCGACTATTAGGATGGAAATGAGAAATGATAAACGAGATAATGAACACAGAATGATTCATTGTTCAGGCTGCGGAAAGTTTTTGGCAACATGTAAAGAAGTAATATCATTGAATATCATTTGTCCGAAATGCCGGACGGTTACGATTGCGAATCTCAAATCAGGGGAACTTAAGACAATACGGGATCGCAGAAAAAATCAGGTTTGAATAATATAAGCAGTATGTAAATATTGCACGAATAATAGATAACTGAATAAAATGAGCCAGTGGGCGGACCATCAGACTGGACAGAAGAGCCGGAACCTTGATTTCGGTAACACCGAGAATCCTTAAAGATGATCCCACTGCGCAAGAGTTTGTAAACGAGCTGAATATAGCAGAAGACTATAAGGAGCCTGCAAAACGGAAATATAACGAGAAATCGTTTTATTTTAATGCGTTTTGCAGGCTCTTTTTCTGTTCCATCATAAGACATGTTGTATTTCCGTTTGGGTTCCGGAAACGGAGAAAAGAATGAGAAATACAGATGCGGGAAATACAATGGGAACAAGGATCAGGGAAATGAGAAAGGCAGCAGGAATGTCACAGGAGCAGCTTGCAGAAATCCTGTGTACTAAGAAAGCAACGATATCAGCATATGAGAATGACCATATAGACATTAAAAGCAGCATTGTTCTGGAAATAGCAAAAGCCTTGAATTGCAGTGGATCATATCTACTGGAAGGGAAAAAGGCAGAGGTACTGGATGCCAGAATAATGGATGCGTTGCTGGAACTGAAAAATGACCAGATGAGGGAAGTTGCACTGAAACAGATTCAGGCACTGGCACTTCTTGGATAAAAGTACATTCTGAATAGACTTTTGTCTATTGTTTGGGGAACGATTTTTACTCCGTGGTTATCTACAATAATATCTGTAAAGAAGAGTAAACGTACGAAAACTCATGACATGCAGCAATAAAAGGAGTACAGCAATGACAGAAAAGAACCTTATCAGAGTATATACAGGAGCTACATCAGAGAAGCGCATAGATATCATTATCAAAAACTATACAAAATTCATTGGCATCGTGGACGGCTATACAGATGGGCTGCGTTACATGATCGAATGTGAAAAGGAAAGCAGCCACCGGCAGTCAGCTGGAGATCTTGGAGTAAGAGTCCAGACCGGAGGAATGACCAGTGATCCTACCGCCAGAAAAGCAATCAACAATGTTATTACAAGGGAAGCGCTGATCAACTGTGATTTTTCAGGTAACGTACTGGACGGAGTAGACCAGGCAGAAGTATATATCAGGGATGCATACATTCTCAGGGATATGAGGAAAGACTATAACCTGTTTAACAGTCAGCTTGGGATTCTGGGCACAGAAAAGGAGACATTTACCAAGTATCTGCTGAAAGAAAAGACAATTTCGGATATTGCAGACGATCAGGGAATTACCTATGAATCAGCAAGACAGCAGATGCAGAAAATAAAAGTCCGTATGAAAAAGCAGGTGAAGAGATTCATGGATGGACAGCCGGGAGGGATTGCATAATGGGAATGACAGCAGAGAATATTGCAGAAAAGAGATGCTATACCGTAAAGGAAGTACAGGAAATGCTTGGAATCAGCAGACCGACTGTATATGAGCTGTTGAAGAAAAATGAATTCCGCTGGATTCAGATTGGAAACAAGTACCGTATTTCAAAGAAGAGTTTTGACGAATGGCTGGATCAGAAGCATGACATGCAGGTGTCTGTGAACGTCACTGACGTTCTAAAGATTTAACAGGAATCATGGTATATTGAGGAAAAGACAGGAAAAGGAGAAATTCAAAGCTATGGATAATCTTACAGGTGCGGATAATATAAGAAAAGAGATGGAAGAAAAGATGGCATCCGGAAAGCTGGCAAAGAAGAAAACCATGTCTGTTCCGGAGATGCGGAAACTTCTTGGAGTCAAAAAGACAGAGAGCTACTGGCTGGTGCACAGAAATTTTTTCAAGACGGAGATCATCAATGGACAGATGCGTGTTGATCTGGAGAGTTTTGAAAAATGGTATGCAAACCAGGTAAAACATAAAAAAGTGAATGGCGAAGATCCGGGAGCTGAACTGACAAAGAAATCTTATTCTTTTCGTGATGCGGCAAATCTTCTGGGAATCCATTCTTCAAATCTGTATGAGATATGGCGGGAAGAAAACCTTGAGACTTTTACGGTAGATTTTACAAAGAGAATTCCCATAGAGGTATTTGAAAAATGGTATGAGAATCAGATCATGTATCAGAAAGTAGGAAAGATGCCTACGATTACGGATCTGCAGGCAGATTTTATTCCACTGCACGAAGCGGCAGCACTTCTTGGAATCACGAAGGAGAAGATGTCTGTAATCACCAGGGCAAGCAGATTTAAGGACTGCTTTGAAATCCAGGTGTTTGAGGATAAGAAGTGGATCTCTAAAAAGAGTTTTCAGCATTTTCTGAATGCACAGAGTGTATATCAGGTTGTGAAGGAACCGGAGCAAGTAAAGCAGGATAATCCGGAGAGTATGGAGACAAAAGAATATATTTCCCGACCAGAGGCAGCGGCTCTTGCAGGAGTTACAAGCGGAACAATCACAAAATGGATGCAGATGGAACGCTTTTCATGTGTTGGAGCCGGGAAAGTTCTGAGAATAAACCGCAAATAATTTCTGCAATGGCTGAAAGAATATCAGGAAGGAGCTGGATAATATGGCTTATATAAGGAAGCGAAAGAAATCATACAGTGTTGTCTACCGTGTAAATGATGCAGATGGCACGGAGCACCAGAAGTCGGAAGGCTATACCACGCTGAAAGAAGCCGAAAAGCGAAAAAAGGAGATTGAGTATAAGCAGTCCCTGGGAACATTTGTGGTACCAAAATGCACCAGAGTAAAAGAACTTATAAAGGAATATGTCAGAATATACGGACATAATGAGTGGGGAGTTGCTACCTATGATGGAAACGTAGGACTGATCAATAACTATATTATTCCAACGATTGGAGAGGTGCAGCTGTCTGAGATCAACAACCATTTCATGGAGAAGTATTATACGGATCTTCTGAAAATGCCGGCTGTAAAGAGTTCAAGGAATCCGGATGGGGACAAGCTGATCACAGCTGCGACAGTTCATCAGATACATAAGGTACTAAGGAGCTGTTTCAGGCAGGCGGTAAAGTGGGATATGATGGACAGGAATCCGGCAACGGATGCGACACTGCCGAAGTATAAAGCTGAGGAGCGTGAAATCTGGACTGCGGAAATGCTGATGCAGGCAATCGATGCGTGTGAGAATAAATGGCTCAAAGTTGCATTTCATCTGGCATTCGCAGCAACGGTCCGAATAGGAGAGCTACTTGGGCTGACATGGGACTGTGTGGATATATCAGAAGAAGCAATTTCGGAGAACAGGGCATATGTCTTTATTAACAAACAGGTGGAGCGTGTATCAAAGGAAGCTGTTGAGGAACTGGATTCAAAAGAAGTCATTCTGATCTTCCCATCCCAAAGGAAGAATAATAAGACGGTCAGGGTGCTGAAAACACCAAAGACTGATACCAGTGAGCGCAAAGTTTATATACCGGGATTTGTGGCACAGTGCCTTATTGATATAAAGAAAGAACAGGACGAGGTAAAGGAGGCGCTTGGCAGTGAGTATACCGATTACAACCTGATAATGGCGACCACTTTTGGAATGCCAATCAATGGCAGCTATATTCGTGACCAGATGCAGAAAGTAATTGATAAAGAAGGTCTTCCGGATGTGGTTTTTCATAGTCTGCGTCATACGAGTGTTACATACAAGCTGAAGCTGAGTGGTGGAGATATCAAAGCGGTTCAGGGAGATTCCGGACATGCACAAGCGGACATGGTAACGGAAGTGTATGGTCATATCATTGATGAGGACCGGCGAAAGAATGCAGAGAGAATGGAGAATGCCTTCTATAATAAGGAAAATCTTAATCCGGATATACATGAGAAGAATGGGGAAGAAAACAAGATTACTATACCGGAGGGAGTAGATCCCGAACTGCTGATGAAAGTACTTGGCAATCCGGAGATGGCAGCTTTGCTTACATCTCTGGCAAAAACAATGAAAGTATAGATATAGAAGAACGATATTGTGTGGAGTAAGAAATCTATGCAGTATCGTTTTTTTCGTTTCTTGTGAAAAAATTTGTAGTTATTTGTAAGAATTTGTCGAGAAGCACCATGTATATAATGTAAGGAGGTTTTAACATGACCAAAGACGAAGAAATAAGAATGATAAATGAAAAACTGGATTTTTATGTAATGGAGGCAAGTGATGAGGAGTTCGATACCGAGGAGGTACGCAAACTTGTGAAGCGATTAGATGAATTGGATCCCATGAAGCATTGATGTTTCTGCTTATATGCTATTCCGTATCAACTACTCTTTTTCAGATGATACGGTCAAAAATATTTATTTCTGATTGCGTGGTATTCTTTGATACAATCGCAACGTTCGCACAGACCATTGCTGGCTGGGTTGTACTGACAGGAAAGAACATGGCACAGATTAGTGATGGAATATCCAATCCGGTCATTGCCGGAATTATATACTGGCTGATAAGAATATTGATTTGCGGTGGATGTCTGGTGGGTTTGGGAATACTTTTGACATTTATCGGAATAAAGATTGCAGGGGTATATAAGAAGTGCTGTTGGGATATGATTACCATACTGATAACACTTATAAGCATGGCAATAGCAATCTACTTCGGAGATTCGATAAAGACAGTATTGCCGATCAATCTACTATACCTCTTGTTATTAGTACAACTGGTGTATGTTGTAATCAGATGGTATGTGAAAGGTTGGCGAAATACAAGGGGATATTATTAGAAAATAAATGGTATTTTGAGAAAGCGGTAGTATTGACTATCGCTTTCTTTAGGGTAACAATTTAGCTCATACAAAAGGGATAGTTAGAAAATAATTTTTTATATTTAGAAGCATGAATGAAGAGTTTCTGCAAAGTCTTCAATGTAATATCCTGAATTATCCTTTTTCCAAAAAGCGCAATAGGTTTTCTTTATGACCTGAGAATTCCGGCAGAGAGGTATTCTGCATACGGCAGTGTCAAACCACACCTGTTCGCCGATTACATCGACAGGCATATATCCCTGACCAGTGATCAGCTTAAGGCGGGCTTCCTGCATAGTATCTGCAAAAATAAATTCACCATGTAATCCAATAATTGATTCATAATATTCCTGTTCTTCCTTTTGTCCAGCCTGGTTTATGATCAAAATGCAGGGAGTGTTTTTTAAATCTGAAGCCTCCAGACTTGATAATTTGCTGAGAGGATTCTTCGCAGACATTTCTATGTATATCTTACTTTCTGTGAGAATTTTATTATTGTAAGCATCAGAGAACGCACGTCTCTGATCACTGAGTGCCAGATCAATGGCACCATTTTCCATAGCATGATAAAGTTCTTCATGACTTCCTACCATAATCTGCACATCTACAGTTGGATACTTTTCAGAAAAAATGGTTACCGCCTCGGATAATTCATTTCCATGGTAGCCCTTATAATACCCAATTCTAAGTACGGCATTATTTTTATCGGCAATGCGTTTGGTTTCTCTTATCATTTGTCGTACATCTGCTGTTATAACGAGGCTCTTTTTGTAGAAATGTTCACCAGCCGGAGTCAGAGAAAAAGTCCGGTTATGTCTTTCCAATAATTTTACTCCAAGTTCATCCTCTAATTTTTTAATCTGTTGAGAAATAGCAGATTGAGATACATTACACTGTTCGGCAGCAATATAAAAATTTCCATTTTCAATAACAGCTTGTAAATATTCAATTTGGCGTAGCAACATAAGTAATATCCTCCATAATGTCAGGCTTTTATTTATTATACAATGATTAGACAAACTTATCAATATGATAAGAATAAAGATTTGATTAAGAAGTGTAATTGAATTATGATAAAGCCATCAAAAGGAAAAGAACATGAGCAGGAGGCAGCAGAAATGGCTAAGAATTTGATTATATATTATTCAAGAAAAGGTGAGAACTATGTGAATGGAAGTATTGTTGATTTGAAAAAAGGCAATACGGAAATCTGTGCAGAGTTTATACAGAAAGCAGTAGGCGGAGATCTTTTTGAGGTTGAGACTGTGAATGAATATTCAGAGGACTATCACAAATGTACAGAGGAAGCAAGTAAGGAACTAAAGGAAAATGCAAGACCGGAATTGAAGAAATACTTGGATGATATTTCAGGTTATGACAACATTTTCGTGTGCGGTCCTTGCTGGTGGGGAACTTACCCGGTAGCAGTATTTACCCAGCTTGAGAGACTTGATTTTACAGGCAAGAAAGTGATGGCTCTTATGACACATGAGGGAAGTGGTTTAGGAAACAGTGAGCGTGACCTTAGAAAAATCTGCAAAGGTGCAACATTTGGATCAGGTATTGCAGTTCATGGTGCAGATGCAGCAAAAGCAGAATCAGCGGTAGCTGACTGGGCAAAGAAAAATATTGATTAAATGAGGTGATAAGCGATGGGTATTACAAAAAAGGCACAGGAATATCATGAAAAAATGTTTCCGGGTTATAAATCAAAGTTTTTGGAAACAGATCCGGAATTTATCGAAAGATTTGATAATTTTGCATTTGATGAAGTGGTAAATGAAGAAGGCATGGAATTAGACCAGAAAACAAGAATGACCTGTATCTTGGCAGTTTTATTGGGATGCCAGGGAATTGATGAATTTAAGGCAATGCTTCCGGCTGCAATGAATTTCGGTGTGACTCCGGTTGAGGCAAAAGAGATTGTATATCAGGCAGTGGATTATCTGGGGATTGGAAGAGTTTTTCCATTTTTACATGCAGTGAATGATATATTGACTGCAAAGGGTGTCACTCTTCCATTAGAAGGTCAGGCAACGACTACCATGGAGAATCGACTTGAAAAAGGTATTCAGTCACAGGTGGATATTTTCGGTGATGGTATGAAAGATTTTTATAAATCAGGTCCGGAAGAGTCAAGACACATCAACCGATGGCTTGCATCCAACTGTTTCGGAGATTTTTATACAAGAACAGGGCTTGATTATAAGACAAGAGAACTGATCACGTTTTGCTTCCTGTATGCGCAGGGAGGATGTGAACCTCAGCTTACCAGCCATGCAGCAGCAAATATGAGACTTGGAAATGATAAACATTTTTTAATTCGTGTCATTTCCCAGTGTCTGCCATTTATCGGGTATCCGAGGACATTAAATGCACTTCGTTGTATCAATGAAGCAGCAAAATAAAAAGACAACAGGTTAAAGATGTATATGAAAAAAGCAAATTGTTTATTAATCGCAGGTTTTATATTAATATCAGCCGTCAGTATCAGTGGTTGTGGAAAGTTCCTGTCTAATTATGAAACCGGGGAAAATACCATTAACAATACAGATGAGAATTCGGAAGTATCACATACACCTGAGCGTGCAGAACAGGATGTACAGCAGAGAACAGAAAGTGATAAGGAGGTGAAACTGTCTATGAACATTGTGATGGATGGCACGGTATATGAGGTCAAACTGGATGATAATAAAACAACCAGAGATATTGTAGAAAATATGCCATTGGAGTTATCTATGGTCAGATATGCCGGACATGAGTATTATTCTGAATTACCATTTACACCAGAGTTTGACAGTAACCGTACTTCTAATATCAAAGCGGGACATGTGTACTATTGGGATGGATGGAATGCATTTGTGATCAATTATGAAGATTATGACATTTCTCCATATAAAGTAGTACATATTGGAGAAATCACGGATACAGGAGTCAGCCAGTATCTGGGCAGTACAGAAGATACAATAAGTATTTCAGTAACAGAGTAAAAGAAATGGAGGAAAAGAATATGAGCAGAACATGGTTAATTACAGGAATCAGCAGTGGGTTTGGTTATGAAATCACAAAACAGTTGCTTGAAAAAGGCGATACCGTTGTCGGAACGGTAAGAAAGACAGATAAGATCAAAAGTCTGATGGAGGAGTATCCCAAAAACTTAGATGTAAAAATTCTTGATGTAACAGATGTTCCGGCACTTCAAAAGACAGTCAGGGATGCATTTGCAGAACATGAAAAAATTGATGTTGTCATCAGTAATGCCGGTTATGGATTGTTTGGTGCAGCAGAGGAACTTTCGGATGACCAGATCAATCACATTATAGCAACAAATCTGACAGGTTCCATTCAGTTGATCAAGACATCTCTTCCATTTATGAGAAAACAGGGTGGAGGAAGAATTATCCAGATTTCTTCTTATGGTGGACAGGTTGCTTATGCAGCAAATTCCATGTATCATGCAACAAAATTTGGAATTGAAGGATTCTGTGAATCTGTTGCACAGGAAGTTGCGCCATTCAATATAGGAGTGACAATCGTTGAGCCGGGCGGAGCGAGAACAGAGTTTCGTTATGGAAGTGCAAAAGTTGCAAAACTTACTCCGGAGTATGAGGCTTGTCATGGATTTCTTAAAATGCTTGATCCGGCAAACGGACTTGCACCTGGTGATCCGGCTAAGATGGCAACCAAGATTATTGAGAGCGTAGATTTTCCGAAAGCACCGATGCGTATGGTGCTTGGCTCTCAGGCGTTGCAGGCAACCATTACGAGATTAAAAGAAAGAATTGCTGACTATGAGACACAGACAGAACTTGCAGCATCTACAGATATTGTGGAGTAAAAACAGATACTCAATTTGATGTGTAAAAGGACAATGAATAGTTTTGTATATGAATATGCACCGGTAACAATCGAAAAGCCGGAAGATTATGCTGCGAGAGCAAATTCATCAATAGAGTGGACACCGGAGGACAGTTCCGATGTCCTTTTTGTTACAAATGATTGAGAATTTCTGACATAAAAGAAAGGAGTCTGCATGAAAAAAATTTATCAGATTTTGTTACTTATCTGTTTCTGCGTATGTTTTACCGGGTGTGGTAAGACAGAAAATACACAGAGAGAAAAAAGAACAACAGATACTGTAGTGGATCAGGGTACAGAGATATCAAAAGGAAGCAATCAAGATTTAGAATCAGAGACAGGAAACACGGGTACAGGGGATGATTCAGAAAACAAAACCAAAATACTGATTGCATATTTTACCCGTGCGGATAACGTCAAGATTGATCCGGATATAGATGCGGTTGCTTCTGCCAGTATTAATATCAAAGGTTCTTCTTATGATGGGAATGTGACGATTCTGGCAGATTATATTAAGGAGGCTACCGGGGGTGATACTTTTTCTATATTAACAACAGAATATTATCCGACAAAGTATCGTGACTCTACCAATACAGCAAAAGAAGAACAGAACAGCGACGCAAGACCGGAGTTGTCCAACCATGTAGAAAATATGGAGGATTACGATATTATTTTTCTGGGATACCCAAACTGGTGGGGAGGTCTTCCAATGCCTGTTTATACATTCCTTGAGGAGTATGATTTCTCAGGGAAGATAATTATTCCGTTTGCGTCCCATGAAGGGAGCAGACTTGGAAACGGACCATCAGAAATTAGTGAAATTTGTCCTGAAGCACAGCTCATGGATGGATTTGCGGCAAGAGGAACTGAGGTTAGTTCAAGCAAAGCAGATATCGAAAAGTGGATCAATAGTCTGAATCTGGAGCAGTTGATTGAATAGAAAAATGATATTAAAAAGGATTCTGGATGTTGTAATGATTGTATTGCTTTTGGTATTGATGTCATTTCAATCAGTTCACCATGTCACTTTTATTTTGTGTTATACTGTGTTATAATATTTTATATGATTTTCGTGCAAAGCGGACATCCACTGGATGTCCTGCACCATTGTATTTGCCCTTATCAGAGTTCGTAAACACTGGTGGAACGATATAACACAAGGGAAACAATAAGTGGAAGCTCACCTGCGATAAATCCAGTGTTTTCAAAGGTTTGCGGAGAATTTGATAATAAGATATAACAGTTATTAAATTTTTTAAAACAGGTGAAATCTCAATCGGAATTGACTGAGCTGAAAGCGAGGGATACTGTTTGTAAGCATATTAGGAAAATTAAAATTCGCATAGGTCAGAAAGGAAGTCATAAGCATGGAAATTAAGGAATGGACATATGAAGAATATCCGTCTTTTGATGAATATGTGGAGGGAGCAGTAAGAATCCATACAAGCGGAGATGAAATCGGAACTTACATATATCCTAAAGTTGAGTATGCAAACATTGATGGAGTCCCATTGCATTTGCAGATTATCATACCACAGACCCGCAATATGCAGAATGACAATAAGGAGAGAAAATATAAGTGTCTTGTATATGTTCAGGGTTCGGCATGGCTGAAACAGAATATTAGTGCAAAGCTTGGTTTGCTTGCCAGACTTGCCGAAAAGGGGTATATAATTGCGGTTGTAGAATACAGGAATTCAGAGATTGCCACGTTTCCGGCAGTCGCACTTGATACAAGAAATGCAATCCGTTTTATGAAAATGCATGGTGCTGAATATATGGCTGATACAGAGAATATATTTGTCGGCGGAGATTCATCTGGAGGACATGCGGCAATGTTTTCACAGATTATTAAAGACGATGAGGAGGATACCAATCTTTATCCGGGAATAAATGCAGATGTAAAAGGTATTATTACATTTTATGGTGCATGCAGTGTAATGCTTGAAGATGGAATGCCAAGCACAATAAATCACCATCTGCCGGATAGCCCGGAAGGAAAGCAGATGGGCGGTGTTAATCTGCGTGAGCACACAGAGTTGTGCAGAAAAATGTCTGTGGAGTGCAATGTTGACGAAGATACGGCATTGCCACCGGTATTAATGTTCCATGGAACCAAGGACAGGACAATCAATCCGCGTGTCAGTGTTGAGGTATACAAC
>SAMEA104315434__coassemble_467_pt1 | contig 21585 bp, 23 predicted proteins | sample SAMEA104315434__metabat2_low_PE_001 | metagenome-assembled genome bin SAMEA104315434 (sample SAMEA104315434) | gut metagenome | biome: Monkey gut; feature: monkey-associated habitat; material: faeces | place: China | collected 2013 | reverse complement strand
TATTTTTGGAGTCTACAACATGGGCGTACAGTTTGGAGTGACGGATGCGGCACGGGGGTCTTACCGCTGGCAGATCGACGGAAGCGGTAAAGCCGGAGACTGCATCAAATGCGGAAAATGCGAGGCACAGTGCCCGCAGCATCTTGAAATCCGAAAACTGTTAGAAGAGGCAGCAGACATTTATGAAAAAGAAATGCACTTATAACTTCTTCAAAATCTTTTCCATGTCCCGCTTATGCCCGATGATCATCAGATGTTCTTCTCTACGGAACACATACTCTGCATTAGGCATCAGTTCCATGCCGTTTTCAGCTTTGATGCCGATGATATTTGCATTATATTTGACGCGGACATTGACGTCCCTGATCGAATGACCGATCCATTCCGGCAGAGGGGCGATTTCGTAAATGGAAAAATTATTTCCGAGTTCCACATAGTCAAAGACCTGATTTGCAGAAAAACGGACTGCAACTTTTTCTGCAATATCACGGTCTGGATAAATAACTTCGTCCGCGCCGTTGCGCAGCAGGAACTTTGCGTGGATATCACGGTTTGCCTTGCTGACAACATATTTTGCTCCGAGATCTTTTAACAGGCTTGTGATCTCAAGACTGCTCTGAAAATTTTCACCAATACAGACAAAACAGTAATCAAAGTTTCCGACACCAAGACTTTTTAATACTTTTTCGTTGGTGCAGTCGCCAATCTTGGCGCTGACCACAAGGGGAAGAAGGTCTTCTAAGCTTGCTTCGTCTTTGTCAACGATCATAATCTCATTGTCAAGTCTGGCAAGATCCTGACATAAATGGGTGCCGAAGCGCCCAAGTCCGATAATTAAAATTGATTTCATAGGTAAAATCCCTTTCTCAGCCGATGTTAATGCGTTCTACCGGCTGCATGATATGTGTTAGTTTTTTATGGTCGGTAAAAGAAAGTGCAAAGGAAAGACTTCCAAGGCGACCGATATACATCAGAAAAATGATAATAAGTCGTGAAATAAAATTAAGCTGACTGGTCAGTCCGGCTGTCATTCCCGCAGTACAGATTGCGGATATGACTTCAAAAAGCGTGTCACCGACAGAGAAACCCTGCATGCCGCAGATTGCGAGCGTTGCGGCAAGTCCGGCAAACAGATAGGTACAAAGCAGGGCGGATGCTTTTGTAATCGTATCATCTTCAATCCTGCGGCCAAAAATATTAGTTCCGGTTGTCCGAAGGAGGGTAGAGCGCAAATGTAACAGTAAAACGAAAATGGTTGCCATTTTGACGCCGCCCGCTGTGGAACCGGAACCCCCGCCGATAAACATCAGGATGATGGTAAGGAGTTTGCCTCCTTCTGTGAGTGAGCCGATATCAAGTGTATTAAAACCGGCAGTTCTAGGCGTGATCACGCTGAAAAAAGAACTGCAGATGATGCCTTTCGTGCTCATATCGGCATATAGGTTATTGCGTTCTAACAAATAGAACAGCAGCGCACCGCCAAAAACCAGAACCGCTGAAAAACTTAAGACCATTTTGGTCTGCAGGGCATATTTCTTAAAATGCCATTTATGATCAATGATGTCACTCCATACAATAAATCCAATCCCGCCAATCAGGATTAAGGCGCACAGCGTAAAGCTGACCACAGGATCGTCATAATAGGCAGTAAAAGAAGAATACGGCTTATATTTTCCCATGATATCAAATCCGGCATTACAAAAGGCTGATATGGAATGGAAAATGCTGTAATAAAGTCCATTCGAAAATCCCATTTTAGGATAGAAGCGGGTAAATAACAGCAATGCACCGATGCCTTCGAATAATACAGTACCTTTTAGTACGCGTTTGATCAGGCGCACTGCGCCGCCGATATCCAGAACATTAAAACTTTCCTTGATCCAGCCACGTTCTTTCAAACCGATCTTCCGGCGCAAAACTAAAGAGACGGCAGTGCCGATGGTAATAAAGCCAAGTCCGCCGATCTGAATTAAAAGCAGCAGTACAAGCTGCCCGAAGATGGACCAGTGGGTATAGGTATCGACTAAAATAAGACCGGTGACGCAGGTGGCACTTGTTGCCGTAAAGAGTGCTGTGATAAAAGGGGTAAATTCGCCGGTGCGGGAAGAACAGGGAAGCATCAAAAGACATGTTCCGCCTAAGATAAGCAGAAGAAAACCAAGTGCGATCAACTGCATACCAGAGAGCCGCTTTAATTTTTTTGGTAACATATATCCTCCAAAGAGTAAAATTTTGTTGAGAAACGTATATTAAAATATTATAATACAAATAGTTGTTTTTGTATATACATAGCTGAAAAAGGAGGAGGTTTTCGTTATGGGCGATCTGATAGGGCTTATCTTAACTGTTATTATTGGTATTGTAGTTGCAAAGTCAGGTGATAAAAAGAAAAAAGAAGGAAAACAAAAGAAAGCGGCTGTGCCGAATCAGCCCGGCAGAGGAAGAAACAATGTACCGCGGACACAGGCATCTTATGATGGTCAGGCAGGCAGACCGGATATCATTGCAGATGCGGCAGGTGCGATGCAGAGAGAGTTATCTGTAAGGCAACAGGAATTAAAACAGAGACTGCAGCAGAAATATGGTTCCGTTGCAGCGAATACGGCAAAGCCGGCACAGGCAGCGCATCCTGTTTCCAATCCGGGAAAAGGCGCTATTTTAAGCCGTGCAGATTCGAATGTGAACGAAAATCAGACGGATGAGCTGCGGGAACAGTTTTATCAGAAAACAGGGGAGCCGCCGAAAAAAGTACACGGGGAGTGTGAGGATGAATGTTCCCTGATGGATCAGGTCAATGATCTGATGATCATGGGGTATCAGGCAAATCTGAGCTTTGAGCGCGATTTCGTGGCAGAGGGAATTGAGATGTTAAATCGTTTTGAACTGCCGGATGAAATTGCGGGATTGACAGAAGTACATACGGCATAAGTTTAAAGAAAGGACAGCATATAGCATGGCAGAAAGAATACCGGCAAGTGGCGAGATCTACCGCCATTTTAAAAATAAATTATATCAGATCGTAACGATTGCGACACACTCGGAGACAGGAGAAAAACTGGTCATTTACCAGGCATTATATGGAGATTTTGGCGTGTACGCGAGACCGCTCTCCATGTTTACCAGTGAGGTGGATCACGAAAAATATCCGGAAGTGACACAGAAATACCGGTTTGAGCTTGTGGAGCGGGAGAAGAAAGAGGATGTGCAGGCAGCACAGACTGGCAGTGAGAGAACAGTAGACATGGCACAAAAACATGTCAGTCTGCAGGAAAGTAAAAGCACTTCATCTGACACGGAAGATCAGGTGGAGCCAAAACTCATGGAATTTTTAGATGCGGATTCGTTTGAGGAAAAATACAATATCCTCTTGTCTATGCGCGATATCATTACAGATAAAATGATCAATAACATGGCAGTTGTTTTGGACGTTGTGATCCCGGAAGGGGATCTCGATGACCGCTATGAGCAGCTCAAACAGTGCATCCGCACCAGACAGCGTTTTGAGAGCACACGTCTCAGATAATCTGTGTGCAAAAATGGAGATGACATGGTTTCAGAAGAATTAAAATCAAAATTACAACAGATCACGCAGCAGGAGGTTTACAAGGTGATCGTCAGCAAACCCTCTGACAAAGCTGCAAAATACCGCAAGATCGAGATCGAAAAAAAATCGTCCTGCTATCAGGCAGCAGCCTATACGCAGAAACAGGTTTTTCATGAAAAAATAGAGCCGGATGGACTTATGGATTATCTGTCAGAGCGTGTTGGCAGTGAATTTTTACAGTTAAATGCCTGGGATGGCACCAGTGAATATATGCTTTTGATCTCGAAAAAAGGAAAGGTGACTTACCGCTGCAAAAAGCAGGCAGAGGGCGCAGCAAAAGCGCAGGAATCCCATAACCGCAAAAAGAAATATCTATTGGAAGAGGGGACCGTGATCCCGCCGCTGGTTGATATGGGAGTTTTTACAGCGGAGGGAAAAGTAGTCCGCACCATGTACGATAAGTTCCGGCAGATCAACCGTTTCCTTGAGATCATCGAGGACGGGGTGCGTGATTATCCGTATGATCACTTAAATATCATTGATTTTGGCTGCGGAAAATCTTATCTGACATTTATTCTGTATTATTATTTTGCGGAGATCAAAAAAATGAACGTGCAGATCGTAGGTCTTGATCTGAAAGAGGATGTGATCAAAAACTGCAATCTTGCGGCAGAAAAATATGGCTATCACAATCTGCATTTTGAACTGGGCGACATCAACGGTTATCAGACACCGTTTCCGGTAGACATGGTAGTGACGCTGCATGCCTGTGATACGGCGACGGATTATGCGCTTTATAATGCGATTCAGTGGGATGCGAAGATGATCTTTTCCGTACCGTGCTGCCAGCATGAACTGAACGGACAGATCAAGACGGACCAGTTTTCATTACTGACACGATACGGTATCGTGAAAGAGCGTTTTTCCGCGCTTGCAACGGATGCGATCCGCGCGAACCTGCTAGAGGCGTGCGGTTATAAAACGCAGCTTTTAGAGTTTGTCGATTTCGCGCATACGCCCAAAAATATCCTGATCCGCGCGGTACAGAAAAAGATCGTGCCGCGTGCGGTAAAACAAAACTACCTCACAGAGGTGGAACATATGATGGAGGAGTTTCATTTTACGCCGACACTGTATGAACTGCTGAAAGACAGTGGGAAAATTTAAGAAAGTCTGCTTAACTGGCTGTTGTGATATCTGGTGGAGAATGTGACATCCTCTCCGAACCATTCCGGAGGAGTGAAGTTATTTGCTTCTTCCTCTGTTTCAAATTCCACTTCGGCGAGCAGCAGTGGTGCGAGATCTCCCTCGAATACGTCAAGTTCGATCGTATATTTTGGTGCAAGCGGGATCAGGTAGCGTCGTTTCTGGATCAGCCTGCCGTCGATTTTTTCTTTCAGGTGAAGAAATGCTTCTTCATTTAACGGGAGATTGTATTCCTCGCGCACCATCATGCCTTTTCCCTTGTAAGTCAGAATGTAATCGTCATTGGAACGGCGGATGCGCACGACCGGGTTGGTGTTTAAGTAGCCCTGTTCGATCACTTTACAGGGATACTGTTCTAAGTGGTCAGGTAAGGTTTTTATCAGATATTTGCGTTCGATTTCCATGGCAGATGAACTCCTTTTGATTTAAAAAATTTTTAAATGGTGCGTGAAAACAGCACTACTGCATCTATTATAGCAGTTACAGGGGCGTGAAAAAAGAATTTTTCGGAAATTAAGAGTGAGATGTCCGAAAAATATATTTGTAGATAGACTGCATTTTGAGGAAAAAGAAGGTATGATAGAGAAAATATTTACAAATATAATTGTAATTTTTTCGTGGATGTGATATACTAATTGTGCCAGAAGTTAAAACTTCTCCATATTTATATGGGCAAGCGATATAAGGAGCATATCGCCGTTAGACTGGAAACGTTAAAACTATGCACACACTTTACGAAATAGTTGATTTCGCGTGAAAGTGGAAGGCTTTCAAATGGGTGGCACGCACCTAAATAAACCAGTATATAGTATTAATAATGATAAAGGTCTTGCGTAAGCAGGACCTTTTTACTTAGGAGAAAAATGGTCATTAATTCAAAACTTTCTGATGATGAACTGTTAGATGCAATTTATAAAGCGGCACATGAGTATTCAAAATTAATAGGTAATTCATATTTGATTATTGGAAAAAACAGGAAATCAGATTATTTTTGGTTTCAGTGTTATTTTGAAAAAAAGCATTTTATGCATTTGCTGGGAATCAACAGCAGAACATTGAGTGCTACGGAATTCTATGATAAATGTGAGTTGTATAATAAAGGAATGGACAAGGGGATTGCAATATCAGATTGTTCACCTTCACGAAATCACAGCAGAAGGACAATCAATGAGAAAAGTTCATGTTGTGCAGAGATGTTATTGATTCAGGAAGCAAAATATATGAAGGTGGGATTGAAAGATAAAATATCCCAATATGTGGATTTTACCTATGGTTATGGAAGTACAGCTACGCTTGGGTTTCAAAAACAAAACGAGATATCATTTCCAATTACCCTGATTCCGAAAAGTATAGATGAATTTATGAATCAGAAATATAAAATCGCATTTGTGTTACAAAAAACTAAGACACAAAAAAAGTATGAAATAGTTGCAGCAGAGATAAAGAAGGGGCTTTTTAAAGACATGTATGAGGAGTTTCCTGATAATTTAAAGGCGTTGATTGATAATGGTCAGGTAAAATGATGAATATGGAGAAATGTAAGTCATTGACCACAAAAAATCAGTTTGCTATACTTTACCTGTACGAAATGGAAAATAAAAGCTTTAGAAAGGCAGGCAATATTTATGAGTAAAATAGGAATTTTCATGGCAGACGGCTGTGAGGAAATTGAGGGACTTACCGTAGTTGATATTGTGCGTCGTGCAAAAATGGAGATCGTTATGATCTCGATCACCGGAAAAAAAGAAGTGACAAGCTCTCACGGGGTTACTTTTTTGGCAGATGCGCTTGCAGAGGAAACCGGATATGAGGATCTAGACGGGATCGTACTTCCGGGCGGCATGCCGGGAACCACGCATTTACTGGAAAATGAGATAGTCAATGCCGTAATCCGCAAATTTGCAGGTGAGGGAAAATTAGTTGCTGCGATCTGCGCAGCTCCGAGTGTGTTAGGTGCAGCAGGCCTGTTAGAAGGAAAACATGCAACCTGCCATCCGGGTTTTGAGGAAAAATTAACCGGTGCGACGACCAGTGAGAATGAGGTTGTGAGAGATGGCAATATCATCACAAGCCGCGGTATGGGAACAGCTATTCCGTTTGCATTTGAGATCGTGCGTTACTTTACCGATGACGATACAGTAGAGCATGTACGGCAGGGACTTGTGTACCGGGCGAATGAAAAATAGTATATCTGTAATATTAAATGTATGCAGCAAAAGTTTCAAAAAAAGATTTACGCCACTTGACATAAAAGAAGCGAATTCATATAATAATATTACAGAGATAGATGAGTCTATCTGGGTGTGCTGACACCTTAAAAATCTGACATTTTAGCCAGTTCGTAGGCTGGCAGGTTGGGGAGCAACAGAAAAACTCCACAGTTAAGCCGCACATAGAGAGGCGGACGGTTGGCAGACAACAGAAAAATCAGCATCAAAAGAACGGGAAAAGGTTGTCCGAAAGGGCAGCCTTTTTGAAGTTAATGAGGTATGAATGGCAAAATACGATAAGAAAGCAGCCTTAAAGATTATGATAGAGGCTGCAAAAAAATATGAAGAAAAACTGAATGATAAACATTTTTTAATCATATATCGAGAAGGGAAAGATACCAAGACAGTAAGTGTGGGATTCCGGGACATGAATTTTTTACATTTGACAGGCGTAAAAACAAGATTGTCTGCACAACAATTTTATGCAGCTTGTTTGGAGTCAAAACTTTCTGAACATGATTTTGAAATTGATAATAAAGGAAAAGTACAACAAAAATTAATGGTGTTACCATATCTGGCGGATCTACTATATCATCATTGCATGGTTGGAGATTTCATCAATAGTGGAATCTATATCAGAGCTGATTATTTTGTTGGAGATACCAGAGCAGTTTTAAGTGTTGGATTTAGAACGGGAAAGAAAACAGATTTTCCGGTTACTTTGTACAATGAGGATGTCAGGAAACTATCACAACCAACAAATAAGGTGCTCGCAATTTTTTCAAAACACTATAAAGACCAGCAGTATGATAGCTGTACATATCTGGCAAAGAATCAGAGTATTCATGAACTTAGGGTAAGCGATGAAGTGTTTGAAATGATTTTAGTGGATGAGGAATGGAAATAGCAATACACTTATAATATACAAAGTGAGAAAAATCCAGTAAATATGCGTTTCATTGTGCTGTTGCTATGTTAAAAAATGTATTGACCCTAACATCATCATTATTATCAATAGAAAAACGGCTTCACATCACACCATGGATGTGGAGCCGTTTTTGGTCTTGCGACCGTTTTTTACTTCAGGCAAGTTTTTTTACTTGCGGCAAATCGTTGTTTATTTGCCTGACATCTGCTCTTCCTGTTTCATGATCATTTTTTTGACCATCTCACCGCCGATGCTTCCTGCCTGTGCAGAAGTAAGGTCACCATTGTAACCCTCTTTTAACGGTACACCGATCTCGCTTGCTACTTCCTGTTTAAAACGATTCATAGCCTCTTTTGCCTGTGGTACAGCCATTTTGCTGGTGTTTGTACCAGAATTGTTAGATCCACTCATGGATTTCACCTCCGTAAATTAATCTGTTGTTTGTTATTAGGATTTACAAGTAAGAATTACTGTATGTCCTAATCCTATTATTTACAGTGGGAGAAAAAATATGTTGGTAAATTCTGACAAAATAAGAATTGTAATATTGACTATGAAATCAGACGTATGTAAACTGAAATAGTTATTCTGATAACAGGATGAAATGGGGGACAAAATTGGATAGAAATGTAGATATTATTATTGATACTGAAGGTAACAAGATAGTTTTAATCAATGATGTTGTATTTAAAGGAAAAAGGAATATAGACTGGAAGGATGTTGAACAGTATCTAAAAAGGTACATAGGGGAATTTTATGAAATAGCTGATACAAAAGAAATTATTTATATAGGTTCTGATCTGCCAGATGAATATGCTAATTCAGATTATACACACAGATTGAAAGGGGCAAGTGCAAAAGCTAAAGCAAATGCCGCACAAGGTATTCCAGAAATGTTAGAAATTGCAACTGAAAAAAATTTTGAAGAAAATAAGAAAGAAAAGCATGAAAAAGATGCAAAATACGGGTGGTATCGTTACGAATCACGTTTTGCACTTCCAGTGTTTGGTACAAATGAGGAAGTTGAAAGATATAATGTATATCATGTTTTAATGCTGATAAGGCATGCGAAAGATCATAAAAAGTATTTGTATGATATTATGGAAATAAAAAAAGAAACGAGCAAACTTTTCCGGTGCAATGACCTTACTCAGTAGAAACCCATCTCTCTAATATAGAGTATAAAGATCATTTTTGCTTTTGTCAATCATGAAATTTTATTAGTCTGCAGGAGGCTGACGATGACAGATTTAAAGAAAGAACGGGCACAAAAACGGTTTGTAAATATCACATGTGAGAGGTATAATAACAAGCAGATATATAGGAGCAGAAACCAGAAAAATGGAGGTAATTTGCGTGCCGAAAGTGTTTAATACAACAGCAGTCTGTATTCCGAAAGAGCATTATATGGTAAATCTGGATGAACGTCTGAAAAAAATCAAGGTATTCGTGGATGCTGGAAAATATTTTACGATTAACAGGGCAAGACAATACGGAAAGACTACGACGCTTCGGGCACTGTATCTTTATCTGCAGGGAGAATATTATGTGGTTTCAATGGATTTCCAGACTTTTGGGAGTGCCGAGTTTCAGACAGAAACAATTTTTGCCCGTTCTTTTGCAAATTCCTTTTTAAGATCGTTGAAAAGAAATCTCGTCCTGATGATCGATGAGGTGGACAGCGCATCAAATAACCAGGTGTTTTTAGATTTTCTTGCACAGCTCCGCGCCCAGTATATGGAACGTGATATATATCCGACATTCCGGTCAGTTATTTTGGCGGGGGTATATGATGTAAAGAATTTAAGGGGAAAGATACGTCCGGAAGATGAGCACAAGTATAACAGTCCGTGGAATATTGCAGCGGATTTTGATATTTCCATGAGTTTTTCAAAAAATGAGATAGCGGGTATGCTTACGGAATACGAAGCAGACTATAAAACCGGTATGAATGTGGATGAGATGGCGGGACTTTTGTTTGATGATACTTCCGGCTATCCGTTCCTTGTTTCGAGGTTATGTCAGTTGATGGATGAAGTAGTCTGCAAAAAAGAAACTTATGGTTCAAAATCAGCGGCATGGACAAAAGAAGGATTTTATGAGGCACAAAGACTGATTCTGGCAGAAAAAAACATGCTGTTTGAGTCTTTGAGTGAGAAACTTGTCAGTTATCCTGAATTAAATGATATGCTAAAGTCGCTTCTTTTTACCGGAAAGCCGGTTGTTTTTAATTATTATGAGCCGGCGATCGGCATTGCAGCTATGTTTGGATTTGTAAAAAATAAAAATGGTATGCTTGTGGTTGCAAACCGTATCTTTGAAACGTGGCTGTACAATTTTTATCTGTCTGCAGCAGATATGCAGAAAAAGGAAATATACGCTGCATCATTAATGGATAAAAATCAGTTTATTGTCAATGGCTGTCTGAATATGCGATTGATCCTGGAAAAATTTGTGGTTCATTTTAATGATCTGTATGGGAATCAAAATGAAACATTTTTGGAAGAGGAAGGGCGAAAATATTTTTTGCTTTATTTACGTCCAATCATTAATGGCACTGGAAATTATTATATTGAAGCACAGACAAGAGGACAGAAACGCACAGATGTGATTGTAGATTATCGCGGACATCAGTATGTGATTGAATTGAAAATCTGGAGGGGACAGGAATATAACAATCGTGGAGAGGAACAGTTAGCTAGATATCTGGACGATTATCATGTGAATAAAGGATATATGGTCAGTTTTAATTTTAACAGGAAAAAGAAAACAGGCGTCCAGGAAATTGTTTTGAATGACAAAGTAATTATTGAGGCGGTTGTATAAACGGGGCATCCACGACAAACGGATGCCCCTGTTTCATTGACAGCTACCCAAGGGTGTTTTATAATGGGAACGCAGCGATTTTCACCGCAGAAGAAACGGAGGAACGATCCAGATGGATACAAACAAACCGGACATTTTTGACAGACTGATGCATCTGCCATTTTTTAATATTTTTGAACCGTTTTACAAAAAACACAAAGAGATGCTGCTGTATCTTTTTTTTGGAGGACTGACGTTTGTCATCAGCATAGTGTCCTATGCAATTTTTAATGTGGCGTTCGGGATCAATGAGCTGATCGCCAATATCATCTCATGGGTACTCGCAGTATTGTTTGCATTTTTTACAAACCGTATCTGGGTATTTGACGGAAAGACAGACGGGGCGAAAGAATTTCTGATCCAGATGCTTAATTTTTTTGGAGGCAGAGTGGCAACACTTGTCGTAGAAGAACTGATCCTGTTTATTTTTATTACAAAACTTGGTTTTGGCAGCATGGCAGTCAAGACAGTGGCACAGGTGATCGTCATTGTGCTCAATTATATCATCAGTAAATTGTGGGTTTTCCGGAAATAAAAAGATATATCCGGGCAAAGGGAAAATCAGAGAGGATGTCGGAGAAGGGGAAAAGGGAGAAAGTAAATGAATGCAGTCTTATATATTGTGATTCCCTGCTATAATGAAGAAGAAGTTCTACCGGTCACATCCGGCCTGTTTTTAGAGGAATTGCAGTTGCTGATCGAAAAAGAAAAAATAAGTCCTGACAGCAGGATACTTTTTGTCAATGACGGAAGTAAGGATGGCACATGGCAGATCATTGAGCAGCTTGCAAAAAAGGATCCTCATTTTACCGGAATATGCCAGAGCCGCAACCGGGGACATCAGAATGCAGTTCTGGCTGGTCTGATGGAGGTAAAAGATGCTGCGGATATTACAATTTCCATCGACTGTGACGGACAGGATGATATTTCCACGATGGAAGCCATGGTAGATGCTTATTATGACGGGGCAGAAGTGGTTTACGGTGTCAGGAGCAGCCGGGAAACAGACACATTTTTCAAGCGGGTGACGGCGCAGATGTTTTATAAATTGTTGCAGCATATGGGGGTGGAGACGGTTTATAACCATGCTGATTACCGTCTGGTTTCCGCACGGGTGTTAAAGGAACTGGCAGAATTTAAAGAGGTAAATCTTTTTTTGCGGGGCATGATCCCACTGGTCGGCTTCAAAAGCACAAGTGTCTATTATGAGAGACATGAGCGGATGGCAGGCAGGTCCCATTATCCGCTGACAAAAATGATCAATCTGGCGATCGACGGCATTACAAGTCTGAGTGTAAAACCACTCCGGCTGATATCGGGGCTTGGGATCGGTGTCTCAGGACTGAGCTTTATCGGTGTGCTCTGGGCGGTGATCGCACAGCTTATGGGACGGACTGTGACAGGATGGGCGAGCACTGTGTGCGTAATCTGCTTTATGGGTGGTGTTCAGCTTATTTCGCTGGGTGTACTGGGCGAGTACATTGGAAAAATATATCTGGAAGTAAAGGCAAGGCCGCGCTATATTATCAGCGAAAGGACTGAGCCACAGAAAAAAGAAAAGAAATACGGGGAAAGAGACGAAGAAAAAGGAGCGTAGAACAACGTATGAAGATATCACTGATCGTTCCGTGTTACAACGAACAGGAAGCACTGCCGATTTTTTATCGGGAAACAAAAAAAGTGATGCAGTCCATGGACTGTGATTATGAGATGATCTTTGTCAATGATGGTTCAAAAGATAAAACACTGGAGCTTTTGAAAGAGTTTGCAAAAGAAGATACCCATGTGACTTATATTGGATTTTCGAGGAATTTTGGAAAAGAGGCTGCCATGTATGCCGGATTCTGCAATGTGACCGGGGACTATGCAGCGGTGATGGATGCGGATATGCAGGACCCGCCGGCATTATTGCCGCAGATGCTTGATATATTGGAACATCAGGGATACGACAGTGTGGCAACGCGCCGTGTGACGAGAAAAGGGGAACCGGTCATCAGGAGCTGGTTTGCCAGAATGTTCTACCGCCTGATCAATAAGATCTCAGATGCGGATATCGTGGACGGTGCAAGGGATTTCAGACTGATGAAACGCAGCATGGTAGATGCGATCGTTGAGATGGGAGAGTACAACCGTTTTTCCAAGGGGATTTTTGGATGGATCGGTTTTAAGACTTACTGGCTTCCATATGAAAACGTGAACCGTGTGGCGGGGGAAACAAAATGGAATTTCTGGAAGTTATTTAAATATGCTATTGATGGTGTCATTAATTTTTCACAGGCACCGCTTTCTGTGGCATCCTGGTTTGGTATGTTCATGACATTTGTTTCCTTTGTGGCGGTAGTATTTATCGTTATCCGCAAACTGATCTTCGGGGATCCGGTAGATGGCTGGGCATCGACCGTGTGTATTATCACGCTGATCGGCGGCATACAGTTGTTCTGTATGGGAATTATGGGACAATATATCGCAAAGACATATCTGGAAGTCAAAAAAAGACCGCACTATATCGTTTCGGATACGAACCGTGAGGATATGGAAAAGGTTAAATAATAAAAATGAGGCAGGAGGTTAGTATGAAGAAAAAAATATTGGCAATGTTTATGGCAGTCCTGGTCACTGCTGGGACTGTGCTTGCACCGGCGGAGACCGGTTCTGTTTATGCGGCACAGGCAGCAGAAGAGGGGACGGAAACGGGATCAGATGAACTTTCCGGGATGCCGACAGGTCTTATGCAGATTGAGGCAGTTGGTGAGATCACTGTGGATGATGCATCTGACGGTGAGGAAGAAGTAGAAAGCGTTTTAAAATCTTCAGCGGTTTACAACAACGATTGGGAAAAATATGGAAGCTATTATTTTTACAATCAGTTAAGTAAAAATGAAAAATCATATTGGGACGCTTTAAATACAGTTTGCCTAAAATATATGACAACACAGGCAGATGCGACGCAGTATGTCTATTCTGGGACAACATACTATTATATTGATGGTGTGTTTAGCAGTGCGTTGACAATAACGCAGATGGAGGAAATTTATCAGATTTTCCGTTATTCCAATCCACAGTATTATTTTTTAAAGAATGAATATTTTAAGATGAAAAGAATGGACGGTGCATATGGTATGGCAGCCTGTGTCTACCCGGCGTTTGCAGCCGGCTCATCGCGTGCGGATGAAACCAAAAAGGTGAAGAGTCAGGTTTCGTCCTGGCAGAGCCAGATCAATGCATGTTCCACAGATGCGGATAAAGTAAAACTGATCCACGATCTGATCATTGATAAAGTAGAGTACAATCAGACTTTATATGATAATGGTTTTGCAAATGAAAATAATGAATATTCCCAGTCTGCATACAGTGTATTCTGTACAGATCTGACCGTATGTGCCGGATATTCACAGGCATTTGAGATGATGTGCAACGGTTCCGGAATTGACGCGGTAGCTGTGACAAGTGAATATCACGAGTGGAATAAGGTGCGTCTCAATGATTCCTGGTATAATGTGGACTGTACCTGGGATGATGCCGATGGAAAGATTTATTATGATTATTTTGAGAGAAGCGATTACTATTACGATACAGTCAATTCCGCATCCTATGTTTATCATATGGAAGAGGATATCTGGGACGGCTATCTTCCGGCATGTACTTTAGATTCCGGGGCAACATCCACGTCATCGGGAACGGTTAAGACTGCTGCAAAAACAACAGCCAAGCCGGTCATCTCAGTATCGGTAAGCGGTTCTTCCTACAAAGTAAAGATCACATCTTCGACATCCGGGGCGACGATTTACTACACCACAGACGGAAGTACACCGAACCAGGCATATTCAAAGGGCACACGTTATACGGGGGCATTTACGGTTGCATCCGGTAAGACGGTGAAAGCAGTTGCAGTCTGCAATAAATATGCGGACAGCAGTGTAGCATCGAAAAAACTGGAAAAACTGACGACCTATAAGATTACGTTCAAGAGCAATGGCGGCAAGGGAAGCATGGGCAAACAGAGCATGGCAAAAGGTATTTCCACCGCGATCTCAAATAATAAGTTTTCCAGAAGCTATTATACGTTTGCGGGATGGAATACAAAGGCAAACGGAAAAGGAAAGTCTTATAAAAACAAAGAGAAAATCAAGCTGACAAAAAATATAACGCTGTATGCACAGTGGAAACTTACAAATTATAAGATCACTTATAAATTAAATGGCGGCAAAAATGCAAAGAATCCAACCAGCTATACCTATAAAACATCGACGATCAAACTGAAAAATCCGACAAGAAAAGGATATGTATTTAAGGGATGGTATTTAGATAAGAAATTTAAAAAGAGAGTTACCGTCATTAATAAGGGAAGCAGTGGAAATAAGACGCTGTATGCAAAGTGGGAAAAGAAGTAAATTATGAATGATAATATTTTACCTTAAGGTTTTCTTAAAACGTGAAAATAGGATGGTAAAAAGTCTGCAAAAAGTGGTATAATAACAGAAATGATGCATATGTGCAAAAAATAATTACAGTGAGAGGTATTTAGTTTTGAAAAAAAGAGCGATTTTGATTTTGACAGCACTTGCAATGACGGCATCTATGGCGGCATGCGGCAATAAAAAAACGGATGAGACGGCTGTTGCTGACACGACAGAGGTTGTTGAGGCAGCAACAGAGACAGAGGTGGCAGAGACAGAGAGTGAGGAAGTACTTCCGGAAGGAAAATATCGCAGTGAACTTACCAATGAGATCATCGATGATGATATTAAAAATCAGAGACCGATCGCAGTCATGGTGGATAACGAGTCTATCGCGCTTCCGCATTATGGATTGTCACAGGCAGATGTGGTATATGAGATGATGAACAGTACATTAAATGGCAGAATTACCAGATTTATGGTGCTGGTAAAAGACTGGGAGAATATCAAGCAGCTCGGAAGCATCCGAAGCGTGCGCCCGACGAATATTCTGATCGCATCTGAGTGGAATGCAGTCATCTGTCATGATGGTGGTCCTTTCTATATTGATCAGTATATGGCAGATCCGAGTGTGGATCATTTCAGCGGTACATTTTCGCGTGTGGATAACGGTAAATCAAGAGAATATACAGAATATATCTTACCGGGAGATCTGGACAAGAACTTTGAAAACAGTGGTGTTTCAAAAGAATATACTTCTTACTATGAGGGACCGCATTACCAGTTCGCAAGTGAGAGCAATCCGGTAGATCTTTCTTCTGCATCCGATGCGATCGACGCAAAGACGGTAGACCTTCCATTTCCTCATAACAAATCCATCTTAGAGTACAACGAGGATGATCAGTTGTATTACTACTCCGAATATGGCGAGCCACATGTCGATCCGGGCAATGACAATCAACAGCTTTCCTTTAAGAATGTGTTGATCCAGAGCTGTCTCTATACACAGTATGACGAACACGGTTATATGATTTTTAACTGTATTGGTCAGGATATTGGATATTATTTGACAAACGGAAAAGCAATCCCGATCACATGGACGAAAGAATCAATGACTTCTCCGACCCGTTACTATGATGCGGATGGCAATGAGATCAAAATCAATACCGGTAAGACGTATGTTGGGTTCGTGCCGACAGATGACTGGGAAGATCTTGTAATTGAATAAAAGCGATGACAGAAAAAGATTCGTATTTCATTTTTGAGGTGCGGATCTTTTTTAGTCTTTTAAAATTGGGCATTTTGCGGTAAAATGGACAATATATGTGGATCGGAAAAGGACGGAGAGTGTGCAGTGGAAAAAAAGCAGTCTGGAATAGAGAAAGAATATACAGTGTGGCAGATCATACAGGGAAATCTCAAGGTGTGGTGGATGATCCTGCTGGGGGCATTGGCGGGAGCGTTTCTTTTAGGTGGGTACAAATATTATGTAAACCGTTCTTTTGTTTCCGAGAAAAATTATGAGAATGATTACCGTGTCATGGCATCTTTATTTGTGGAAGAGTACAGCGGTGAGAGTGCCGCAGAGCGTGTCGGGACCGTGATCAGGATCGCGGACAGCCGCAGTACTTATGAAAAAATGAAACAGTTAAGTGGATATGACATGGAATATCTTGCCTACCAGGACATGTTTGACTTAGAGCAGGGGGAATCTTCGGATGTGATCACGGTGCATGTAAAATATCCGAGGACTTACGAAGAGTTTTCGTTGAAAAATGAGGAGGATGCCTTAGAGTTTGCGGGATATCTGCTGGAGGCGGTCGGAGATACCGTGCGGGATAATATCGGGAAAAACGGAGTGCATGTGTTAGATGAACCGTATGTCGCCGATGCACAGAAGAGATATCTTGCCTACGCACCTACTCTGCGTGAATTTAAACAGGAGATTGCAAAAGCAGCAGTTGCAGGAGCATTTTTCGGAATGATCATAGAAGTGGCAGTTTATGCAGGCGTACAGATGTCTGGGAAAAAAGAACGGAATACAGAGGGATAGTTTATGAACACTGTGCGTACATTTTTTAAAAATGCAGACTGGAAAAAAATCGGAGTGATCTCTTTTTATGCATATTTCGCGATCAATATACTGATGAAGGCATTCTCCTACGATCATGGCGATAATATCTACAAATGGTTTTTCTATACGGCGATGATCTTCTGGGGCATAAAAATGATAACGACAAAGTATACCATGCGGGAGATCTTCTGGATCGCAGGTATGGTGGGGATCGGTGTGATGCTTTCTGTGATCACAAGACAGAATATGTGGCTGCTCACGATCATGACGGTCGCTGCAATGAAAAACTGCCATTTTTCCGTGATCGCACAGATCGCAGTGTGGATCCGCTGTGTGGCAGTGGTGATACTTGTGAGCGGTGCGCTGCTTGGAATTTTTAATATCGGGGAACAGACGAAACTTGACTCCGGCTATGTGGAGCAGCATGTATACGGATTTGCAATGGGAGAACCCAATACGGCGTTCCTTACGGTATTTTTAGCACTGCTTCTGGTATTATATTATAATTATGAGAAACTGAATATCTTATGGTGCGGCGCGACAGCGCTGATTGCACTCTTCTTTTATAAGGTGACATTTTGCAGAACGGGAGTCCTTGTGTTCTTTTTCTGCTGGGCGCTGATCGCATTTGAAAAGCTGGTAAAAAATAAAAAGGTAAAAGCGCTTCTTGTCTGTTCGGTGCCGGTCGGAGCAGTATTTTCCGTGGTTACGACGATTTTTTATAATGGAAATCATGCGCTGCTTTACAAGATCAATCATCTGGTGTCAGGAAGAGTGTATATCATGAATACTTATTTTAAAGATCAGGGTTTGTCCCTGCTGCCGCGGACACAGGAGATTTTTTACACGAGTTATCACGGACTGATCGACAACAGCTATATGCATGTGACGTTTTATGCGGGTATCCTGATCGCTGTTTTGTTTTTTACGCTGATCATGCGGACGATGCTGAAACTGTACCGGATGGGGTGCTATAAAGAGCTTGTGATGATAGGGACGCTGGCGCTGTATGGCGTGTTAGAACAGTTTGTGTTGAACGGGTTTATGAATATATTTATACTTCTGTGCGGGATATTACTGTATCCGGGCATAGTGGAGGGAAAAAATGAAAAATAATATATATGTATTAAATCAGCGGCAGGATGAGACATTTGATGCCGCGGGAAAAGCCATGCGGGATGTATTTTCCGTACTTGCAGATAAACAGGCAGAGATCATCTGGAGTGTGCCAAAACACTGCAGTAAATATGTCAAACTTTTAGATCTTCCTTATCTGATATTGTTTCTGCTGTTTTGCGTGAAAAAGAGTGACAGCGTATTTTATTCGATACCGGAAAATCATTTGAAAATACGCCTGCTGAAGGCAGTGCAGCGCTTCAAAAAGTACCGTATCATCTGTTTTATCAATGATCTGAATGCATTTCGCTATGATGGACAAAATGATGGAAACCCCGGTGAAGTGAAGGCACTTGCGGCGGCAGATAAAATTCTTGCGCCGAATGTCAACACCATCGCCATGTTAAAGAAAAACGGCATTGCATCGGACATGATACCGGTCGGTATCTGGGATTACCGTATGGATGAGACACAGATTGCTAAAATCCGTGAAATATCGCATGCACACAAAAAAGAAAATGCAGTAAAAATTGCATTTGCCGGCAATCTCAACAAATCAGAATTCTTATCTGTCATGGACATCCCTTCGGATGTCCGGATGGAATTATGGGGAAAACTGGATCAGGAGCGGGAAAAAACACTCGCAGAAGGGTGCCATTATCATGGAATCCTATCCTCTGACGAAATCCCGTTTGCAGTCGGTGCGATGGACTATGGACTTGTCTGGGATGGAAGCGGAAAAGATGAGATCGAAGGCGGTCTGGGTGAATACCTTCGATACAATAATTCCCATAAATGTGCGCTTTACCTTGCCTCCGGTCTTCCGGTCATCGTATGGAGCCAGTCCGGCATGGCACACTTTGTCAGAGAACACGCCTGCGGTATCACCATCGACCGCCTCAGTGACTTAGATCAGGCGCTCCATGCCGCGGATTATGCAAAACTCAAAGAGGCAGCCCTTACAGTTGCCCCGAAACTGTGGGAAGGTTACTACTTAAGCAAAGCGATAGATTCCGCCTGCGAGTAGGCTTATTAAGGGCAGATACACACAAAGGAGAAAAGTTAGTTATGAAAAAGAAATATTATCTTGAAGCCATCCGCATCCTTGCGATCCTGATGGTCATGTACAACCATTCTGCAGCATTTATGTCATTTTCAGATCAAAATGGTGTGGAATATGCAATATCCTTCCTGTTTTCCATGGTATGTAAAGGTGCAGTACCACTGTTTTTCATGGTATCCGGTGCACTTCTGCTTGGAAAAAATGAGAGTGGGAAAGAACTGTTCAGAAAAAGGATCCTCCGCATGATCTTAGTGATCGTGCTGTTTTCCTTCCTGTATTATCTGAAACTGGTATTGAAAGGAGAGCGTCCGTTTACACCGTTTTCGTTCCTGTTGTCACTGCCGTCAGATCTCGTATATCTGCCATACTGGTTTTTGTACAGCTACCTTGGTGTGCTGACTATTTTACCGATCTTACGTCCACTGGCACAGAATATGACGAAAAATACTTTCTGGTATCTGATCATTTTACAGATACTGCTTGACAGCTTAAAACCGACCGCCTGGATGTTGTGGGGATACGGACTCTGCGGTTATTATAACTTCAGCGGACTGTTCCAGTACGTCATCTTTTATCCGCTGATCGGATATGGATTAGACCAGTATTTCAGTGAGAAAAAATTCGTAACACCGCAGAACATCGCAAGAAATCTGTTTGTGATCGTTGCAGCAGTCCTCACGCAGAAGATGGTATACAAAGATTACCTCTCCGTCGGAAACTACCAGGAAGTATATCTTGGCACCTGGCTGTCCGTTCCGGTCATCGTGATCTTCTTAAATGCAAAACTCCTGTTTCAGGAAGAACGTCTGTCTGAGCGCACGAAAAAAATCCTTTCCTGCGTCGGAGGCTGCGTGTTTGGCTGTTATCTTTTAGGAGGGTTTATCGGGACAGGAGGAAAACTGGATATCATTGCCAACACCCTAAGTCCGGTGATCGGGATGCTGCCGGCATATATGATTGAGATTGTAATAGCGTTTGGTATCCAGGTGGCGGTGACAATGGTGTTGAAGAGACTGCCGGTATTCCGGAAGTTGTTGTAAGAAAAATAGGGATAATTAGATGTTTGGAACAAAAGGTGTGCCCAAAACCTTCGCCTGCCGGGGTTCCGCGAATCCGGCGCCGCCAAGATCTCGGACACACCTTTTTTCGTCCCTCAGTCATCAACTACGATTATGAAAAAAAGCACGGTTTTCCACTAACCGGAAATCCGTGCTTTTTCGTTACTTTTAATAAAAAATCAACCAATAAAATATGTGAGTAATCTTCTGACAACACCTCTCAACGCATTCACAATCCGCATCACCACGGCATCGACCGCATTCACGATCCAAGGCTCCAGCCGTCCCACCGTCGCTTTCCGCACCTCATTTAACAGACACGCAATGATCATGATCGCAAGCACATAACCGACCGCAAGAAACACCAGAAACCATGATCCTGCATAAGGCTTAAAATCAACCCATTTCAGCAGAAACGTCTGCACCGTCCCGTCTAACACATAAACAGCGAGCACATTTCCCGCAGCCCGGTTGATAAAACGGCTGTGAAAATTGATCTCACGAAACAGCAGCAGCACCATCACAGAGCCGAAGATAATGAAGATCGAACAGTCCCTGCAGAAAGTCGTGTAAAGTTTCCCACGGAGAAACGTGAGAGTACTGTCAGCGAGGAAAATAAAGCCGATACTGAGGAAAAGTCCAAGCAGCAGACGATGAACATTGTGGCTGCGGTTGTGATACAGCGCAAGGTAGCGTCCGAGCAGATAGATCATGACCATGTGGACAAGCCCTTTTCCGCCGTCCTGCATGATTTCGAAGAATCCGAAGGTTGGGATCACGGAGAAAAGAAGCAATAATACGGCGAGCAGTTTTTCAAAATTTTCCTTTGACAGCTTTTCCGGGATCTGGTTTAAAAACGGCGTTAAAAAGCAGAGGAAAAAGTAACAGCTGATAAACCAGTAATATCTTGAAATTACCGGGATACAGGATTTGATCAGTGCTTTTACACCAAAATTTCCAACTGCGATCGTACCGAATATTGTAAAAAAGATGATCATCAGATCGAGCCGGATCAGTTTTTTGAAATCAAAACGGATGCCAAAATAACCGGAGATCAGGATAAAGCAGGTAACTCCCATATTGAAGACGGAGTTGACCAGTACATGGATCTCTGTGTTAAAAAT
>SAMEA104315434__coassemble_452_pt1 | contig 22108 bp, 16 predicted proteins | sample SAMEA104315434__metabat2_low_PE_001 | metagenome-assembled genome bin SAMEA104315434 (sample SAMEA104315434) | gut metagenome | biome: Monkey gut; feature: monkey-associated habitat; material: faeces | place: China | collected 2013 | reverse complement strand
ACTGGCAGGTCTTGCGTTCGGGCTTTTGGGAGCAGGAGTGCTTTTGTATCATCATTTTTTCACAAGTGGTTATGTGAAGGCAAGACTTGAACATATGGGGCAATTTGGTTTCCAAAACAGAATGATAAAGAGTGCGGCTGCAGAATACAGCCTGTTTGGAAACAGGACACTGCTGATGCAGGGGCATGCACAGGACGGCGAATATTTACTTGGAAATATCTTCTGTTATTTTGGAATCATAGCAGGTGTGCTGGTTATAGCAGCCTTTGTGTGGTTTTTACTGCAGGCATTCAGACAATCACTGATGCAGAGCAACCGGATGGGATTTTTGCTCGGAATGGCATGCAGCATTGCATTGATCGTGCGTGTGCTGGTCATTTATGTTGCAATGAATTTTGGATATGCCGTGATCTATACGGTGGCAGTTCCGTTTTTTTCCACAAATCTGATGATGGCAGTAGTCAATGGAATTTATGTCGGGTTGTTATTTTGTGTGCTGCGGAATAAAATGATATTAAAAGAACCGCGCATCGAAAGAAAAAATACGGCGGTTTTATAAGTCTGGCAGGTTTGCAGGGGCAGATTTGCAGAAAGGATTCATAGGATATGAATTATATCGACATGCATTGTGATACGCTTGCAAAAGCAGTGGAACAGAAAAAAGAGACGGCAAAAAAAATGGAACATACGATGGTGGATGCAGAAAGGCTGCACCGGTGTGGCGCAAAAGCACAGTTTTTTGCCATGTTTTTACAGCAGAAAAAAGAAGAAAACTGGAGTAATCCGGGACATGATACAGACAGCTGCCGGTCAGAAAAAAGAAAGATAAGTCTTTGGTATACCGATGCAGAGATCCGGAAACAGATGCAGGATATGTACGAGGTATATCGTAACACCATGGAAACCTGTTCGGACATCATCGCACCGGCTTATAACTACGAAGCCTTACAGCGCAACTGGCAGCAGAAAAAAGTATCAGCCTTTCTGACGGTGGAAAACGGATGCGTTGTGGATGGAAAAATGGAGCGATTAGAGCAGCTTTATCAGATGGGAGTACGGCTTATTACGCTGACCTGGAATGATGATAACTGTTTCGGACATCCGCATGCGAAAGATGCAGGAAGGATGCAGCTTGGACTGACGCCGTTTGGGAAGGAAGCTCTCACATATATGACAGAACGTGGAATCCTTGTGGATGTTTCCCATTTATCGGATGGCGGATTTTATGATGTGGCAGAGCTTGTGAAGGGACCGTTTGTGGCATCCCATTCAAACTGCAGGGAACTTGCCCCGGCAACGAGAAATCTGACGGATGATATGATACGGATATTGGCAGAGCATGGCGGTGTGTGTGGACTTAATTTTTATCCACCGTTTTTAAATACAGATCCTGTGGATAAAGTAAGCCGGATCGAAAGAGTGTGTGAACATGTGAAACATCTGGTCAATGTTGGCGGAATTGAGTGCGCCGGAATTGGGACAGATTTTGACGGGATCGAGGGAGAGTTTGAGATCGCTGACTGCACGGAGATGGAAAAATTATTTGATGCACTGCAGAAAAAAGGGTTCCGTGAGGATGCCATAGAAAAGATCGCGTACAAAAATGTGGAACGTGTGATCCGTGAAGTGATGTGAGAAAATGTAATTAAACTAAAAAAACCGGAATATCCATGCAAAACTGATATGGATATTCCGGTTTTTGGGTTCATGGCAATAGAATGTTCACAGAGAGTGCATTCTATTGTATATCTCTATCGTATATCTCTACCGGTTCATCTCCGAATGATACCCCGTATTTTTGTGTTCTGCGATAATGCTGTCGATCTCCTCAAGGTCGGTCGTTACCATATCGCCGATCACACTGTGCTTGATCGCTGCCATGGCATTTCCGTATTCCAATGCTTTTCTGCAGTCCTTGTATTTTAAGTAGCCGTAGAGAGCACCGGAAACATAGGCATCACCGCTTCCAATACGGTCAACCACGTCGATATTGTTGTATGGTTCCTCGCGGTAGTAGGAATCATTTTTTACAGAATAGATAATGGAAGTAAAGTTATGTTTCTTCGGGGTAATGACCGTGCGCTCTGTGGAGGCAACCACGGAGATCGGGTATTCCTCGCAGAAAGACTTCTGGATCTCTTCAATCGTACCTGTCTTGCCGAAAGTAAGGCGTGCGGTGTCCTCAGAGCAGAAAAAGATATCTACAAAAGGAAGGATCTGCTCGATGCAGGCTCTTGCCTCCTCACCGGTCCAGAGATTGGCACGGTAGTTGACATCAAAAGAAATTAAAGTTCCCTGTTCTTTGAATTTGCGGATACATTCGATCGCAAATTTCTGTGCTTTGCCGCCAAGACCTAAGGTAATACCGCTGGTGTGGAACAGGCGTGTGTTATAAAACATGGTTTCCGGCACATCTTTGATATCAATGTTGTTGATGGAAGAATGTTTTCTGTCATAGACAACACGCGGTTTGCGTGGATAGGAACCATATTCGTAATAATAGACACCGATACGGCTGTCGTCTGCTGTATCGGAGATCAGATAATTTTCACTGACGCGGGATGCGTTCATCTGGTTTTTGATAAATGCGGCGAGCAGGTTGTTTGGGATTTTGGAGATCATCGCTGTCTTTAAGCCAAGCTGTCCGATCTCGGAAGCGATATTTAACTCGGCACCTCCTAAATGCTTCATTAAAGTATCCCCCTGTGCAAGACGTCCGTTGATCGGGGTGGAAAGACGAAGCAGAATCTCTCCTAATGTGATGACATCATATTTGCGGTCCATGGAAAACCCTCCTTAAAATAGATAATGTGATATATGTGTATGCCTGGTTTGGGGCAAAACATTTTGTAAAAAATAGATCAGAAAACGGTGTGATGATAGTTTCATAATATAAAACCGAGTTCTGTAATATGAACCAATGCATCTTCATTATATAACACATTCCAAAAATAAAAAAGAGAAAATTGCAAATATTTCACAATTTTTTTTGATGAAAATAATAGAACCTGTAAAAATTGCATTAAAGTAAAAACATGTTTGACATTCTATTTTTCGGTGTTATAATAAAAATATAAATTATGAAACAACGTTTCACAATGTGAAACATTTATTTTTAGGAGGATTAAAATCATGGCAAAGAAAGTTGTTACATTTGGTGAGATCATGCTTCGTCTTGCACCGGAAGGATATTATCGTTTCGTACAGGCTACATCCTACGGCGCAACATACGGCGGTGGAGAGGCTAACGTTGCAGTTTCCTTAGCAAACTACGGTATGGATGCAAGCTTTGTTACAAAGCTTCCGGCACATGAGATCGGACAGGCTGGAGTGAACGCGTTAAGACAGTACGGCGTTGACACATCTGACATCGTTCGCGGTGGTGACCGTGTTGGTATCTACTTCTTAGAGAAGGGCGCAAGCCAGAGACCATCTAAAGTTGTATATGACCGTGCAGGTTCTTCCATTGCAACAGCTACAACTGCTGATTTTGACTGGGATAAAATTTTCGACGGCGCAGACTGGTTCCACTTTACCGGAATCACACCGGCACTCGGTGACAACGTTGCAGCAATCTGCTTAGAGGCATGTAAAGCTGCAAAAGCAAAAGGAATCACTGTAAGCTGTGACTTAAACTACCGTAACAAATTATGGTCCAAAGAGAAAGCCGGACAGGTTATGGGCGAGCTTTGCAAATATGTAGACGTATGTATCTCCAATGAGGAAGATGCAAACGACGTATTCGGTATCAAGTCTGAGGGTACAGAGGTAACTGCAGGCGAGTTAAATAAAGAAGGATACAAAGAGGTTGCACAGAAATTAACAGACCGTTTCGGATTCAAGAAAGTTGCGATCACATTAAGAACATCCATCTCTGCAAATGATAACCGCTGGGCAGCAATGCTTTACGAGGATGGACAGAGCTACTTCTCCAAAGAGTACTTAATGCACATCGTTGACCGTGTTGGTGGTGGAGATTCTTTCGGCGGCGGATTAATTTACGCATGCTTAAACGACTATGCTCCACAGGATACGATCGAGTTCGCAGTAGCAGCAAGCTGTCTGAAACACTCTGTAGAAGGCGACTTCAACATGGTAAGCGTTGACGAAGTTAAGAAATTAGCTGGCGGAGATGCTTCCGGACGTGTTCAGAGATAATAAGATTACGACAAAATCATTTTGTTAATTCCTTTCCCTAATTTAATATAACACCTGTGACAAGCAGGCAATGTGCAGTCTTTTTACCCATTTAGGCTGTGCAGACAACAACGGACTGTCGTTTCGTGAAGCCAACATGAAACGACAGTTTTTTTGTTGAAAAAACACTGTTTTGGAAGTATATTAAGTTTATATCATAATATAAGTGGAGGTATGAGAATGAAAAGAAAATTGCAACTGGGTTATGCCGTGCTGGTATTTGCACTGGTGCTGATGTTTGGTACACAGATGACGTATGCATCGCAGGATCCGGCAGACACATGGAGTGAAAATACGGAGACAACAACAGACACAACAGAAACAACAGTTCCGGAAACACCGGTTTATAAGGTTACCATCCGGTTTAAAGCAAACGGTGGAAAAGGTTCTATGAAAGATCAGGTTGTGGAATCAGGAAAACAGACAAAACTGCGGAATAATAATTTTACAAATGGAAAATGTATATTTGCCGGCTGGTCGTTAACTGCTGATGGCAAAGTGAAATATAACAATCGTGCAGATGTTTCAAAACTTGCGTCAAAGTCTAACGATGGTGATGAGATTGTATTATATGCACAGTGGAAGATGCCGGCACCGAAGCTAAAAAAGGCGGTATCGAAGACACCATCTTATATTGATGTTACATTTAATAAGGTAAATGATGCCTCCGGATATAAGATCCAGTATTCTACCTACAAAAACTTTAAGAAAAAGGTCCTTACGGTAAACGCTGGTAAAAATGACACAAGTGCAAGACTGCTTGAGGTAGTACCGGATAAAACATATTATATCAGAATGTGCAGCTTTAAAATAAAAAACGGTGAAGAAGTCTGGAACAGTGACTGGAGCAAAACTTTGTCTGTAAAGGTAAAGAACGGTAAGACACTGATGAATACCAAGGCAGTATACGGTGTTGAAGCAGATGTAAAATTAAACAGAACCAACGGCAGCGGATCTCATGCGAAACTGGTGATCGGTACACCGACATCAGCGGTATCCTTTGGCATGCAGTATGATGTTGGCGCAGCAGATCCATATGGCTCAAGAAATATGGCATTGATTGAAAATGTGGCTTCCAATGATCCGGGCTGCCAGCAGTATGTCAGACCGAGCGGTTTTGAGTTTCAGCGTAACAAGTTTTATCATCTGATGATCACTGCCGATGCGAAAGGCAATGGCGAGGTATATGTGGATTACAGGAAAATCGGCAGTTTTCGTCAGCCGAATCTGACGAAGGGCAGTATTTATTTATGGATCGAGGCATCCGGAAGATTAAACGGTGACGGAGTGGATGCGGAATTTGCAAATATCAAGAGCAAAGATAAATACTCCGGGATCAATGTGATCGGAAACACAGATGACTATAAGAACTGCAGACATGACCAGACAAATGTCGGATTAAAATGCAAGTACAATAAAAAAACAAATACGGTCCGCCTCTACGGAAAGATCACAAATCTTCATGGAGACTGGGACAGCGCATACAATGGGGTATCTTATGTACTTCATGTAAAAAAATAAAAAATCTGCTGAGGCGGAGAAAAACCTGTCTGCAGCATACTCGGCTGCAGACAAGTTTTTGTTGAAATTGGCATGTTATAGGGTTATAATAACTTCAACTATGTAGTATTTGAAGACAAAAGAATAGCGGAGGTATGAGAATGAAAAGAAAATGGCATGTACTGTGTGCAGGATTAGCCTGTGCACTGGCATTGACAGTCAGCACACAGGTTTCTTATGCTGCAGATGTCAATCCGGCTGAAGTGCCTGGAACAACAGAGACAACGGAAGCAACAGAAGCAACTGAGACACCGGCTGTACCGGTTTATACGGTGAAGATCAAGTTCAATGGCAACGGCGGAAAAGGTTCCATGAGCAAAGTTACTGTCAGCTCAGACAAAACTGTGAAACTGAAAAAGAACGCTTATAAGAGAGACGGCTATACATTCATTGGCTGGTCCACAACAAAGAGCGGAAAAGTGGAGTATAAAGATAAAGCGGATGTAACATCACTTGCAACAAAGGCAAATAACGGAAGCCAGATCACATTGTATGCACAGTGGAAGCTGTCCGCACCAAACATAAAAAAAACGACATCCACACCGGCTGCGATCACGGTAAAATATTCCCAGAACAAGAGCGTATCCGGTTATGAGATCCAGTATTCAACGGACAAGAAGTTTAAAGAGTTTGATAAAAAAGGTGTACGGAAAACATTCACAAAGACAGTGACAGATAAAAATGTTACAAGTGCGGAGTTACTGCGTGTTGTACCGGACAAACAGTACTATGTCAGAGTCCGCAGCTACAGGAAGAGCAGTGGAAGCAACGTATACAGTGACTGGAGTGCAGTAAAATCCTTAAAAGTAAAAAAGGGTTATACGCTCACAAATCTGAAAGCAAAAAATGCAGCCGGAATTGAGGCAGATGTAAAATTAAACAGTACCAGCGGCAGCGGATACCACGCAAAGCTCGTAATGGGAAATGCAACCTCTGCAGTATCCTTTGGTATGCAGTATGATCAGGGGGCAGAGGGGCAATACGCAGGAAAGAATATGGCTTTGATCGAGAATATTTCTTCAAATGCATCAGGCGGTCAGAATTATACCAGGTTCAATCAGTTAAAACTCAACAAGAAGTACCATCTGATGATGGTTTCCAACGGAAATGGTTATGTAGATGTTTATATTGATTATAAAAAGGTTGGAAGCTGTTATCAGGAAAGTATGAAAAATCTTGCCTGGTTCAGAATCGAAGCAGCAGGAAGACTCAATGGGGATAAGGTAAACGTTGAGTTCTCGAATATCAAACTGGGTGCTAAGTCAGATGGAGCAGCAAATATCAAGGTTCTTGGCGATGAGTACAGAGATTTAAAATGGGGAAAGATCAGTTCTAACCCTGGAATCAAAGGTAAATTTGACAAGAAGACAAATACAATCAAATTTACAGGAACCATCCGTGATCTGCATGGAGACTGGGATAGCGACTACGAGAGAGCATCCGGTATTTTCCAGTTTGAATAAGGAGTATGAGACATAACGCAGTACTCTGCAGTAAAAAATGATAAATAAATGATATGATAAATACAGGGAAGCCGGTCGCTTTTGGCTGGCTTCCTTAAAATATGAAATGAGGAAATGATTGAATGATTATTAGTGCCGCAAAAAAAGAAAAAACACCGGCAGCAGTCAGAATGGTAAAAGATATTTTTGGAAACCTTAAGCTGATTTCGGAACTTTCTAAGAATGATTTGAAAAAAAGATTTGCTGATTCCTATTTTGGTATCTTATGGGCATTTGTAAGTCCGATTATTACCATATGTGTATATTGGTTTGTATTTACCGTTGGTATGCGTGGGGGCGGTAATGAAGTAAATGGTTATCCGTATGTGCTGTGGTTGATCTCAGGACTGATCCCGTGGTTTTTATTTTCAGATATTTTAACCAGCGGCACAAGCGTGTTATTAGAATATGCATATCTTGTAAAGAAAATAGTATTTAACGTCAGTATTCTTCCGGTAGTAAAGTTAGTCACGGCTACATTTATCCATTTGATCCTTTTATTGTTTACATTGTTTATTTTTGCAGGAACAGGACATTTCCCGGATATTTATATGCTGCAGATACCGTATTATATCATTGCACTGTGGTGTTTTTCGATTTCCTGTGTGTTTGTGACAAGTTCTGTTGTCCTGTTTTTCAGGGATTTAGGGCAGTTAGTAAATATCTTTATGCAGGTATTTATCTGGATCACACCAATCATGTGGCAGGATGCGTTGATTGCGGAAAGTCATCCGATCCTGATCGGAATCCTCCGTCTGAATCCAATGTATTACATTGTAAAAGGATACAGGGATGCCATGATCAACCATGTATGGTTCTGGGATAATATGGGGATGACCGTGTATTTCTGGGTTGTAACGATATTGCTGTTTATTTTGGGAAGCAGTATTTTTTCAAGATTAAAGCCGCACTTTTCAGACGTACTCTAATGTCTGGATCAAACGTAGATTAAAGGAAGAGAAAGAGATTTACAATGAGCGAATACGCAATCAGTGTCGAACACATTTCAAAGGTTTATAAATTATATCGTGGAAAAGCAGACCGCTTAAAGGATGCGCTGCATCTGACCAGGCAGAAAAATTATGATGAGTTTTATGCACTCTCGGATGTGAATTTTACAGTAAAAAAAGGGGAGACAGTCGGACTGATCGGAACTAACGGTGCCGGAAAATCAACTCTTTTAAAACTGCTTACCGGAGTTCTGACTCCGAGCGAGGGACAGATCGAAGTAAATGGAAAAGTTTCTGCACTTCTTGAATTGGGAGCCGGTTTTAACGGGGAGTATACCGGACTCGAAAATATTTATTTTAATGGTACCCTGATGGGATACACAAGGGAGCAGATGGAAAAGAAAGTCCCGGAAATCCTTGAATTTGCGGGGATCGGGGATTATGTTTATCAGCCGGTAAAGACTTATTCGAGCGGTATGTTTGCCAGACTGGCATTTGCGCTTGCAATCAATGTTGAGCCGGATATTTTAGTGGTGGATGAAGCACTCAGCGTAGGAGATATTTATTTCCAGTCGCGCTGCTTCAAAAAAATGGACGATATCAAAAAGAATGGAACTACGATTCTGCTGGTAACACATGATATGAGCAGCGTGATCAAATACTGCGATAAAGTAGTGCTGTTAAATCATGGCAAGGTTGTACAGGAAGGCAACCCGAAGCAGATGGTAGATATATATAAAAAGATCCTTGTCAATCAGTATGATGAAAACGAGGATGCGGATGGAGCAGAGAAAAAAGATGCGCTTACCGTAAATAAGGGAAGCTGGATGTCCCAGTTGTCTCTGAATGATAAAAATACGATCTATGGCAATGGAAAGGCAAAGATCATTGACTTTGGTTTCTTTGATGAAAATGGCCGCATTACCGGAATGGTTTTAAAGAAAAGTATTTTCAGTTTTAAAGTGAAGGTGGAATTTTACGAGGATATCGAATATCCGATCCTGACCTATACAGTAAAAAATGCGCGGGGTGCTGAAATCACCGGAACCAACACGATGTTTGAGAAAGTCGATTTCCCGCTTGCCAAAAAAGGCGAACAGTATGTGGTGACGTTCACACAGAAAGCGCTGCTGCAGGGCGGGGATTATCTGGTTTCTTTTGGCTGTACCGGCTATGAGAACGGACAGTTTACCGTGTATGACAGACATTATGACGTGGCGAACCTCACGATTGTATCCGAACAGAACACGGTGGGAACTTTTGATATGGATTCTAAGGTAACTGTGGAAAGGGTAGAGCATGATTGATGAAAATGTGGAAAATATACTGCTCCACGCGGTAGAAAATCCGGAACAGACAGAAAAATGTTTGTTAGAGAATGATTCCTGGCAGGTACTTTACCAGTTGTCCGATATCCGTGAAAACCTTCTGGAGTGGTATCCGTTTGATCCGCAGGCATCGCTGCTTGAAATCGGGGCAGAGTGCGGTGCGCTGACGGGTCTTTTCTGCAGAAAAGTAAAGCGTGTGGTTGCGGTGGAAGCGTCCGCGCGCGATGCCAAAGTGAATTTAAAAAGAAATGGTAAATATGAAAATCTGACTGTGGTCACAGATGATCTTTACCGTGTGGATACAAAAGAGAAATTTGACTATGTGACGATTACGGGCCTGTTTGGATATGCGGGACGCATCTGGGAAGGTGATGATCCGTACATGGATCTGCTGCGCAGGGCAAAAGAATATTTAAAACCGGGGGGCAGGCTGTTTCTTGCGATCGAGAACCGTTACGGTGTGAAATATTTTGCAGGTGCAAAGGAGGATCACACCGGCAGATGCTTTGATGGACTGGAAAATTATGCCGCAGCGGACGATGTGCGGACATTTGCACATAAGACGTTAGATAAAATGCTGACGGAGGCAGGTTTTTCACAGAACGATTTTTATTATCCGATGCCGGATGAAAAACTTCCGTCGGAGATCTATTCGGATAGAAGCCTTCCGTCTTTTGGAAGTCTCAGATATCCGTGTGTTGCGTATGACAGGGACCGCTATGAACTGTTAGACGAGAGACTGGTCTTTGACTCCATCTGTCAGGATGGAATGTTTGGCGATTTTGCCAACTCGTTTCTGGTGGTGAGCAGGAACGGAGAATCAGAGACAGCGGATGAACGGACCGTGGTCTATGCAAAGTACAACAGACAGAGAGCGCCGGAGTATCAGCTTAGCACGAAGATCATACTGGAAAAAGATGGAAGCAGATATGTGGAAAAGGAAGCGCTGCGCAAAGAGGCCGTGGCGCATGTGACAAGACTTGGTGCAAACAGGGAAAAACTGCTTGAATTAAAAGCTGGTCCGGTTCCTGTGGAACTCTTATCGGATGCAGACGGATGTGCAGTATTTCCGTTTGTCAGCGGGACGAGCCTGGCGAAGGAAGTAAATGAAAGCCTTGGAAACAGACAGCGGTTTTTAAATGCGATGCATCACGCGGTTGACAGTATTTATGGCACTTATTTAAACACACCGGGATGTCTGGTTGATTTTACATTTACAAAAGAATTTGAGGATACTTTTGGTTTATTTTCAGAGGAAACAGAGCGTGAAGTTTTCAAAGGTACAAAATCGCTTAAGGTATCAAATATTGACAGTATTTTAAGCAATTTTGTGAGAATGGAAGATGGCAGCCTGGTCTGTCTGGATTATGAGTGGGTATTTTCATTTCCGATACCGGTCGAGTATCTGATCTACCGGACGGTATTTTATTATTACAGTGAGAATGTTCATTATATCAAAATGAGTGAGCCGGAACTCTGGGCGGAATTTGGAATCGCGGAGTCTAAGATCAGTCTTTTCCGCAGGATGGATGATCAGTTTCAGCAGCATGTGCATGGAAAGGACCGCAGATATATTTACACCTCCCGTTATGGGAAACAGACACTCACGCTGGGAAAAAATCTTCAGATTGGTGAGAGCTGGTTTTTATCGATCGCGGAGGATATCCATAATCTCAACCGGTTTATGGGCGGGCACAGGCGTGATCTTGTGGTATGTCATGTAAAAATGCACCGGAAAAGTGAATTTCTGGATAAATGTAAAAACAAGCTGAAACGTATTGCGAAGAGGATATTGAAAAGAGAATAGGATCAGCATATAGGAGGAAAACACTACATGTTAACAGCTCGTATAAAAAAAGCATATTTTGTCTGGAAAAATGAAGGGACAGATATGTTTTTGTATAAAGTAAAAATGAAACTGGATATGAAGAACATATTCCGCAAGAGTTTATACAGAAAGTGGATCGAGGCAAACGAACGGGACATTATGGAAGTCACGGAACTGAAATATAACCCTCTGTTTTCCGTTGTGATCCCTGTGTATAACGTTGCAGATAATATGCTCCGGGAATGTATTGATTCCGTGCTGGCACAGACTTATAAAAACTTTGAGATCGTTCTGGTGGATGATGCGTCGACACAGACATCTGTGCGTAAAGTGCTGGGGGAATATGAGGGCAGAGATGGGATCACCGTCATCTACAGAGAAAAAAACGGGCATATCTCACGCGCCACAAACGATGGTATCCATGCGGCAAAAGGAGAATTTGTTGCGCTGTGTGACTGTGATGATCTGTATGCGCCGAATGCTCTCTACGAGATTGCTAAAAAATTAAATGAAGATCCATCCCTCGATTTCATTTACACGGATGAGGATAAGGTGGATGAAAAAGGGAAGAAACGTGAAAATCCATTTTTCAAACCGGACTGGTCCCCGGATACCTTTATGTCATTTATGTATACCTGCCATCTCTCCGTATACCGCAGAACGCTGTTGGAAGAACTTTCCGGTGTGCGGGTAGGATTTGAAGGATCACAGGATTATGATCTGGTACTCCGTGTGATGGAAAAGACGAACCGTATCGGACATGTGCCGAAGATCTTATATCACTGGCGTATGCGCAAGGAGTCCACGGCGAATGCAATGGCTGCGAAACCATATGCATTAGAGGCGGCGGAGAAGGCAAAAATAGAAGCCTTAGAGCGCCGCGGATTAAAGGGTGAGGTCACTTATCTGCCGGCGGTTGCACAGTATCGTGTGACATATTTCCCGCAGGGGGAACCTAAAGTCTCTGTTATCATTCCTTCTAAGGACAATCCAAAGATTTTAAAAATGTGTCTTGCTTCCATTTTTAAATATACAGAGTACAAAAACTATGAAGTTATCATAGTGGACAACGGCAGCAATGATGCCAATAAAAAAGAGATCGAGGAAGCCGTTGCACTGTATTCCAGACAGGGCGAAGATAAGATTAAATATGTATATCAGCCGATGGAATTTAACTTTTCAAGAATGTGTAATATAGGAGCGGCTGCGGCGACAGGAGAGTTTTTACTGTTTTTGAATGATGATATCGAGGTCAGTGAGTCCGTAGATACGAGTCCGTATTTTAAAGTTTATGTAAACCGCTGGTTATCCATTTTATTGGGACAGGCACAGCTCGCCCATACTGGAGCGGTAAGCTGTAAATTATATTATCCGAACGGAAATACGATCCAGCATGCGGGTGTGGTAAATCTGCCGATCGGTCCGGCACATTGTCTGTATGGTGGCAGTGACAGCTTTAACTATTATTATGGACGAAACCTTCTCGACTATGATTTCTCTTCCGTGACAGGTGCATGCCTGATGTTAGACCGGAAAAAGTTTGATGAGGCAGGCGGTTTTGACGAGGGATTCCCGGTGGCATACAATGATGTATCACTGTGTTTCAGACTGGTGGAATTAGGATATTATAACGTTGTGCGAAATGATGTTGTGCTGATTCATCATGAATCGGTAAGCCGCGGACTTGACCGTGCATCGGCAGAAAAAGAAGAGCGAAGAAGCCGTGAAATGCAGAGATTATATGAGAAACATCCGATGTCCAAGGGCGGTTATGACCCGTGTTATAACCCGAATCTGGTGGCAGACAGGGTGGATTTCTCCATGGATATGAAGAGTGCATCTGCACATAAGAAAGCAAAGGAAGTGGCGGATTCGGAAGTCGCCGGATACAATAAGGTGGAAGAAAAAGACGGTGTGCTTGTATACCATGTTGACTTTGTCGAGGAGAAGGGTGACTTTATCCAGATCAACGGATGGCTTTACAACAGTCGGAAGAAGAGTAATAACCACAATCATACAAAGATACTGCTGATCGGTGAAAATCATAAAAAGTATGAAGTGGCTACGACCAGAAGTTTCCGGGGAGATCTGCGCGATGCCAATGTGGGTGTCAAACAGATCACACTGGCAGGGTTTGAAACGATCTTCTGCAAAGAGGAACTTGCAAAAGGAAAATATCAGGTTGCGCTTGAACTTGATAAAACATATGTCATTTGCAAAGAGCAGTTTGAGATATAAAGTCTGCATGGAAGGAAGGAATCGTATATGAATACACATAAATTTATGGTGGAAGAAATACGTTTTCATTTGAGTATTCCGGACACACTGATCTTTGTCGGATGGTATTATGACGGGAGCACCAAAAATCATACCTTAAAAGTCAGCCTTGACGGAAAAGAACTTCCGGTGGAGCAGCTTATCAATAAAGGTGTGGAAGTGTGCCAGAAATATATACACAGTGTCAACGAGATCAGTGAAGAGGTAGTGGGGATTGTAAAACTGCCTGAGAACTGGAAAGAGGGACATAAGCTTCTGATCGAGTCTGCTTACAAGGGAGACTGGCGCAAAGAGGCATCGTATTCCGTTGCAAAACTGAAAACTTTTGAAAATAAGATCATTTACAGTGTGGATAATGTCAGAAGGACAGAGGACAAGCTGATCGTAAACGGCTGGTGCGTGGGAAGCGGTGAGATCAAGCTGTCACTGTTAGACGGAAAAAAACAGCCTATGAACGCCAAGAGCGACCATTTTTACAGGGAAGATGAGGAACGTGTCGGTCCTGACGACGAAAAGAGAGAAAAACTGTTCTTTACGATACAGTCGGACCGTGTCGATGAAAAAGTGTTTTATCTGGAAATGCGCGGACCGAAAAGTGTGGCGCGCATGCGTCTCGATAAGTGGCACAATGATTCAGGGCTGGCAGGAATTTTGGGCAAAGCCAAAAAGGCATTCCGCTTCTTAAAAAGAAATGGGATCCGGGCGACTCTGGTCAGGATCAACGAGAGGTTAGGACAGAATAAAGGACTGATCTATGAGCACTGGCTCGAAAAATACGGGATCAAAGAGGAAGAGTTGGAAGAACAGCGTAAGATGCAGAAAGAATTTTCCTACCGTCCGCTTTTTTCCGTTGCAGTACCTTTATATAAAACAGAGGAGCGTTTTTTGAGGGAGCTGATCCAGTCAGTCCAGAACCAGACCTATGATAACTGGGAGTTATGTCTTGCAGACGGCAGCGAGGACGGTGGAGAGGGACTTGCATCGATCGTGGAAGAATACAGGAAAGAAGATCCAAGGATCCGGTATCGGGTGCTGGAAAAAAATTACGGTATTGCACAGAACATGAATGAGGCAATGCATATGGCGGAGGGTGAGTTTGTCACGCCGGTGGATCATGATGATACGCTTACGCCAAATGCGCTTTACGAGTTTGTGAAGGCCCTGAATGAACATCCGTCTGTGGAGGTGCTTTACTCCGATGAAGATAAGATCGATACCGATGGAACGAAATATTTTGAACCGCATTTTAAAGCAGATTATGACCTTGATTTCCTTCTGACGAACAATTATATCTGCCATCTTTTTGCAGTGAAATGTTCCATGGAAAGCTATCAGGAAGGATTTTTAAGTGAATTTGACGGATCACAGGATTTTGATTTTATTTTAAGATGCTGTGAGGAGGCAAAAGAGATCTGTCATGTGCCGAAGGTGTTGTATCACTGGCGTTGTCATTTTGATTCCACAGCGGCAAATCCACAGAGTAAATTATATGCTTTTGAGGCGGGAAGACGTGCGGCAGAAGCACATTATAAACGCCTTAACATACCGGCAACGGTGGAACATGCGCAGTTTTACGGTCTGTACCGCACGCGTTACAACTGGGAAAAGACACCGGCTGTGACGGTAGTGATACCAAACCGTGACCATGTGGAAGATTTAAAAAGGTGCATAGATGCAGTTTTATGTTCCGATTACAGCAATTATGAGATCGTTGTGGCAGAGCATAACAGCAAAGACCAGCAGACTTTTGCATATTATGAAAAATTGCAGAAGGAATGCGATAAGGCACGGGTACTTACCTATACCGGAGAGGAAAATATTGCAAAGATCTGTAACTTTGCCGTAAAGGAGACATCCGGTGAATATTTACTGCTCTTAGATCCGCTCACACAGATGATCAATACTTCCTGCATGAATGAGATGCTTGGATATTGTATGAGGGAGGATGTCGGTATTGTGGGCGCGAAGCTGATCTATGAGGATGATACGATCGCGCATGCGGGTATCGTGCTTGGATTTGGCGGCGCCGTCGGCTATGTGTTCCGCGGTAAATCGCGCTATATAGCAGGCTACGAGAGCCGTGTGATTTGTGCGCAGGATTATTCCGCAGTGTCCGGTGCATGCATGATGGTAAAACGCAGTGTCTACGAAGAAGCAGGCGGCATGACGGAAGAATTTTCAGACAGATTTTATGACATTGATTTCTGCCTGAAAGCACGCAGAGCCGGCTGGCTGGTCGTATATAATCCATATGCGGAAGGATATTATTATGGAACAAAAGAGGCGGCGATTCCGGTAGTGGCAGGAAAGACAAAAGACAACCGGGAAGCAGAGCTTCTGGTAAAAAAATGGGAAACAGAGATAAAAGCGGGGGACCCGTATTATAATCCGAATCTGACATTGGAGCGGATGGACTTTTCCCTGTGCAGATAACAGACAGGGAGAGTCTGGCGGCATGTGTATATGTTTATGCATGCCGTCTTTTTATGTAAAAAATTACTAAAAACAGGAAAATGTATATCATATAATTTTCACAAAAATAATTTTAAAATGCTTATTTTGCTGACTTTTTGGCAAAAATAATGGTATAGTAAAAATACTGGGTAGAAAATTACCCTTATGTTATCGTTTACAATTGAAATCAGAGAAAGGAGAATCGAAGGAATGTTTGAAATCGGTGAATATGTTGTGTGTGGCGCAAAAGGTGTCTGTCAGATCAGAGATATTACGCATATCGATATCTCAGGAGCGGACAAAGAGCGGTTGTACTATGTTTTAGCTCCAATCGGAGATTCGAATGGGACGGTCTATGTGCCGACAGACGGTGAAAAGATTGTGATGCGTAAAACGATTTCAAAGGAAGAAGCAGAACGGCTGATTGACGAATTACCGCAGATCGGACTCTTGTGGGTGCCGGATGACAAACAGCGCGAGGCAAAATACAAAGAAGCACTCCGGACCTGTGATTATCACGCCTGGGTCAGCATTGTAAAGACACTGTATCAGCGTAAAAAAGAACGGATCGCCCAGGGAAAGAAAGTGACTGCAATAGATGAACGTTACATGAAAGCTGCAGAGAACGAACTGTATGGAGAACTTTCACTGACGCTTGGTGTGCCACGCGAAAAAATGGAAGATTATATCAGAGAACGGCTTTCATAAAATCATCGGAAAAGTGTATATTTTCTGAGCACATGGATTGTTAAAAAGTGTAGAATGGATCCTGGATAAAAGTGGGGAACCATCAGAAACTGATCGGTCAGTTCCTGATAGTTCCCTGTGTTTTTCCTGATAATTTTTGGGTAAAAAATGTTGTTAAGTCAATATCAGATCGTCGTGTTCACGCCGTTAACGGCAGCATGTTCATCCTCATCCATCGGGATGACAAGGCATTTTTTGCCATCAATGACCTGGGAGTGGATCTGACCGACTTTTTCCGGTTTGACACGCAGAATGACGTCGTAGGTCTTGACTGCCGGGACGTCATCCCCGTCAGATTCTTCTACCGGAAGAGCGCGTGTTTCCTCTAACTGCTGTTTCAAATTTTCAACCTGCTGTACCAACTCTAATTTTTCTTTGCGTCTGGCATTTGCCTCCACCAGTTTCGGGTCTACTAAATGTTCTGCGACCGGAACTTCCTCGCCGAATACATTTTCATAGGTCTGTTCGATCACGGCTGCCTGTTCTTCGGTCACGCCGCTTTCTGCAAGTACGGAAGAGATCGTGCTCTTTGTGACAGGGACCGGCTCCGGTTCTGGTTCATCTTCTAAAGCGACCGGGATAAGGTCATTTAAATTGTCCTGGATATCCATGAAAATGGCATCGCTTTCGTCATCATCCTCTCCGATGACTTCTTTTACAATGCTCTGGAAGGTAAGTTTCTGCTCGGTAGCCGTAAATTTAGAGCCACAGCCAAGACCGGCTTCCATAAATTCAGAGTGAGGTGTTTTGGTGTCCCTGGTGTAAAACATGACAGAGTGGATGTCAGTGCTCCGGTCGGTAAAAGCAGGAAATACAAATCCGGTGTCAGGAGCGCCAACAACCCAGTCACGGATACGCGGTCCGATGCGGTTCTCATCCTCGCGGTAGCCAAGACCCGGTTTGGTCAGGTTGACCGGACAGATCGCGCAGAGCAGATATTCGTAAACTTCCTCGGATTCGTCTAACTTGTTGTTGTCAGAGGTCTTTGTCATGACGTCATAGGCATCATGGAATACAAGGATCAGATAGTTTCCGACATAGTCGTAGCTGTCGATGACAAGATCGTAAAATGCTTCCATCAGATCGTCATTTTTCAAGGCACTCTCGCGCAGCCCCATCAAAAACTGCTGTCTGCCGCCGGCAGCTTCTTCCGCAGTCGGAAATTCCAGCTCTAAAAGGTTATTTCCGATCGTACCGGACATTACTTTTTTGGCGATCTCCAAGTATTTGTAAAATTCTTCATCTTCCAGATTTAAAAATGTCTCCCCGAAAGAAGTCACTTTATTGTGGTCAGCATCCACATAACAGCCGCACAGTCTTGTAAAAGTGCAGGCATCCTTCTTAAAACGCCGTTTTAATTCTAAAATATCTTTTTTGTTCATAAATAGTGCATCTCCATTTCTAAGGGGAATGTCACAACTGCAGAGTGGCATTCCCTGAATCATGTAAATATCATTATAACGGCAATTTGAAAAGGGTGCAATAACGTTTATTTTAAAATATCGGCGATCACATCGTGCGGGATCGTAAATTCCACAACGCCCATCGACATCGGACCGACATCGCCCTCGTTGAAGCTGATGACGAGATTTCCGTCTGCATTAATATAGAAGGAAGTGTCGTCACTGATGGAGTTGAAATTCCATTCTGCCACCTCAGGATCATCCAGCCAGTAGATAACATTTTCATCGGCAGCCATCTGCTCGCGCATCTGTGATTTGATGTTTTCACTGATCGGGGTAATGTAATCAGATCCTTCTTTAAAAAGATCTTTTAACGCAAGGCGTTCTCCGGTTTTTAGATCGATCGTATAGTAATAGTCCATCTCATAACCGCTTCCGGCAGCCTGGTAACACATCAGTTTTAAGGTAAAGTAGTCGTCCGTTGTACTGATGACTTCATGTTTGATCGTGATGTCCTGGTAACCTTCATCGCTCATATTCTGTTTGAATTCTGCGATCAGGCTGTCGCTGATCTTTTCAATCTCTGCATTGATCTCATCGGTTGATTTTTTTAAATTTTCCCCGACCGGATTTTCCGTGGCATTTTCGGTGGATGCAACATTTTCCGGTACCAGTTTTGGAACATTGACATCGGCGTTATTTCTGTCACTGCTGTACTGGTAATCGCGGAATGTGACGACCTCGATCAGATTTCCAAGCAGCGGGATCTGTTCCATCGCATAGGCGACACTCGGTGAGGTGTTTGGCAGGATGACAAACGCTGCGATCGCTGCGGCGACGCCAACTCCGATCCTTGTGACGACAGTTTTATTGCGGTTATTTTTCTTTTCGGCTTTCGCCTGATTTATTTTTTCTTTCATTTTTAAGACCTCCTTTTCGGGCATTTGCGGGTTATCATAGGATTTTTTTAATTCATAAAAATCATTGGTGTTCATTCGGCTACCTCCATTTTCAGTTTTAACTTCTGCATACTGCGGTACAGACGGCTTTTTACGGTATTGACATTTTCATCTAAGACGCGGGCGATATCTTCGATCTTTAAATCCTCGAAATACCTTAACTCCACGATCGCCTTATCTTCTTGGGACAAAGAATCAAGTGCGGCTCTAAGATCCATATCCTGATACTGGTCCGGTTTTCCTTCTGTGATCAGCGAATCCTCGTATGAGACAGTATCCGGTTTTTTCATATGACGGAAGATCTCATTTAACATAATGCGGTAGAGCCAGGTTGCAGCGTATTCCGGCTGCCTTAGGGAAGCACTGTTTTTGATCGCCAGATAAGCTCCATTTTGTACAATGTCACTGGCGTCGTCTGGATTATGTACATAGCTGTATGCAAGGTGATAGTAGCGGTTGTAATTTTCAAGCAGCAATCGTTCGATGAGATCATCATTGGATTCTGCTGTATGTTTTTTCTCTTTTCCGGAAAAGAATTTCAAGATCAAATCCTCCTTTGCAAATATTTGATTCTTTCGAATCATCTGACTATTAGATAAAGCATAGCTGCAAAAAGTTTCAAATTCAATGCAAAACATGAAAAAGTTATGATATAATGTGAAAAGCAATGGGCAGTGCAAATTGCTTTAACTTAGAAATGGAGACAAAAACAATGGACATAAGATTTGCAACAATGAATGACATAGATGCGATCACAGAGATGGAAAGACAGTGTTTTCCACCGGAGGAAGCAGCAGAAAAGGAATCTTTTGAGAAACGCCTGACCGTATTCCCAAATCATTTCTGGTTACTGGAAGATTCTGGAAAAATAGCAAGCATGATTAATGGAATGACAACCGATGTTCCGATCCTGCGGGATGAGATGTTTGAAAATGCAGAAATGCACTGTGAAGAGGGACAATGGCAGATGATCTTTGGAGTGGCAACGCTGCCGGAATATCAGAAAAGAGGATGTGCCACACAGCTTATGGAGCGTGTGATCGCGGATGTAAAAGCACAGGGACGCAAAGGAATCGTGTTGACCTGTAAGGAAAGTCTTATCCCATTTTATGAAAAATTTGGCTATATCAATGAGGGAAAGTCCATGTCAAAACACGGGGGAGCCGTGTGGTATGATATGAGGCTGGTGTATGAAGAATTATAGAGAAAAGGAAATAATATTATTATGAAGAAACACAGATTGCCATATATGATCGCAGGGGCAGTGCTGTTTGCGGCACTTTTTACGGGGTGTACGAACGAGCGGTTAGAGGATGAACTTGATTTCAGAAAAATCGGCATCAACAGCATGCAGTCCGGCGATTATGAGGGGGCAGTGGCAGCTTTTAACAGTGCACTTTCCCAGTGTGTGGGAAAGATTACAGACACAGAGCTTGACATCTGCTACTACAAGGCGGCAGCACAGTATGCCGGAGGTGATATCGAGGGAGCGCTTGCAACTTATCAGGCAATCATCGATTACGATAAGGAAAATGGCAATGCCTATTATCTGCATGGCTGCCTGAGTTTGAAGCAGCAGGATACGGACACGGCAAAAAAAGATTTTGCAAATGCAGTTCAATATAATCCGGATGATTACGAACTGTATGTTGGAATCTATGAGAACCTTGCCGGTAATAATATGAATGAGGAAGGGGAAGAGTATTTAAACAAGGCGTTTGACATCAAAGGCAATTCGGCTGAGAACCTTACCTGGCGCGGCAGGATCTATTATCTGCTCGGACAATATGACAATGCAGTCAAAGAATTAGAAGAAGCGGTTAAAAAAGACAGTGCAAAGGCAGATCTTTATCTTGCACAGGTCTATGAAGCCAAGGAAGATTCTGCGAATGCGGAGAAGTATTATCAGGCGTATGTAGACAGTGGTACGGCGGATTCTGTTGCAATGAACGCACTTGCTGAGATCCAGATGGGAAAAGGCAACTATGAAGCGGCGTTAGAGGATATCAGACAGGGACTTGCGATGGACAATGTCACAAATCAGCAGGAACTTCTGTCAAACCAGATCATTGCCTATGAGTACAGCGGTGATTTTTCATCCGCATGGGATGTCGTTCAGCAGTATGTTTCACTTTATCCGGATGATGAAGCGGCACAGAGAGAATATATCTTTTTAAAGAACCGCCAGAATACGGATGCAGGCAGCGATACAGAAAGTACGGATCCGGCAGGGGATAATTCTGCGGGAGATGGTACTTCACAGGATGCAGGAAGTCAAAATTAAAGGCAGCAAGGGAGGAACACATGCCAGAACCCATTAAAATAGAAGAAGTAAAAGAGCGCGTCATTTTAGTCGGTGTCAGCGAACAGGATGGTGACGACGCGGAGGATTCCGTCGCAGAGTTAGCGGAACTCGTAAAGACAGCCGGAGCCGTTACGGTCGGCACCCTGATCCAGAAACGTGAACTGATCCATCCGGGCACCTATGTCGGAACCGGAAAGGTTAAGGAGATCGCCGACATGATCGAGGAACTCGGTGCGACTGGTATCGTCTGTGATGATGAGTTATCACCGGCACAGCTCAAGAACTTAGAGCAGATGTTAGACACAAAAGTCATGGACAGAACACTTATCATCCTCGATATTTTTGCGGCGAGGGCAACGACGAGCGAGGGAAAGATCCAGGTCGAACTTGCACAGTTAAAATACAGGCTGAGCCGTCTGACCGGACTCGGGCGTTCCATGTCAAGACTCGGCGGCGGTATCGGAACCAGAGGACCCGGTGAGAAAAAGTTAGAGATGGACAGACGACTGATCAAAGACCGTATTGCGCAGCTGAACCGCGAATTAAAAGAAGTGAGGAAGCACCGTGAGATCACGCGTGCCCAGAGGGAAAAGAAACA
>SAMEA104315434__coassemble_438_pt1 | contig 22656 bp, 25 predicted proteins | sample SAMEA104315434__metabat2_low_PE_001 | metagenome-assembled genome bin SAMEA104315434 (sample SAMEA104315434) | gut metagenome | biome: Monkey gut; feature: monkey-associated habitat; material: faeces | place: China | collected 2013 | reverse complement strand
ATGAAAATTGAAAAAGTAAATGAAAATCAGATTCGGTGTACACTGACAAGAGAAGATCTGGCGGAACGTCAGATCAAGCTGAGCGAGCTGGCATATGGTACGGAGAAGGCAAAGATGCTGTTCCGTGACATGATGCAGCAGGCTGCATACGAGTTTGGATTTGAGGCAGATGATATTCCGCTGATGATAGAAGCGATTCCGCTTTCAGCAGATACCATTATATTAGTCATTACAAAGGTAGAGTATCCGGAGGAGCTTGATACGAGATTTTCCAAGTTTTCTGATCCGGATCCAGAGGATTTGTATGAGGATGCCATCAGCAGCGGAAATATTCCGATCTCTGAGGGTGCTGATGATATACTTGGGATGTTCAAAAAACAACAGGAATTAAGAAATGCCGCAAAAACGCAGCAGAACAGCAATTTCGTACCGTCAGACGGCGGTCAGAAAGAAAAAGAAGATCCGGTAAAGGTCCTTGTAGACATTACGAAATTGTTTGTATTTGACAATCTTACGGAACTGTCAAAGCTTGCTGCTGTATTAGGTGATTTTTATAAAGGAAAAAATGATCTGTATGAGGATGTTGCAGCACACAGATATTACCTTCTGGTAAGCAAGAGCGATCAGTCTCCGGAGGCGTTTAACAAGGTATGTAATATTCTGTCCGAGTATGGTTCCCAGCAGGCGTATTCGTCTGCAGCAGAGGCATTTTTTGGCGAACATTACAGACTTGTGATAAAAGGAAAAGCGTTGCAGATGCTTGCTGCGTTATAAATCTGCAGATACAGGCTTTGTAACACATGATTTTAGCGGATATCAAAAAGGACTCGTGAAAATAATGCCATTTTCACGAGTCCTTTTATCATAAACATTTTTTGACAGCAATTATTCTGCAAGATCCTTTGCAAGGAAATCGTTGATCTCTTTTACGAGAGCGTCTGGTTCAATTCCGTGAACCATAGCAGCTTCCTCGATGGTCTCCATCTGGGAAGATGGGCATCCGAGACAGTGCATACCGATATTTAAAAGAATCGGCGCGATATTTTCGTCAATCTGAAGCAGTTCGCCGATCATAGTAGATTTTGTTACCTGTGTCATATAGTCCTCCTTAAAAAATAGGTGTTTTTAGTTATTATCACAGCTTATTATGCCTGGATGACGTCATTATAATACGAATTAGAAGGGATTGCAATGAGTTCTGTTGGAAGTATGAAAAAATAAACATGGATGTCCAGTGGAAAAATTATGATATTTAAAAGAATTGACTCTTTAGAGAAAGTGTGTTGAATCCGATATATACAGCAGAGAATTGGGACATGGAGTGTCGGAAATACAGCATGGATGCACAGCGGAGACGATAGAAGGAGAATATAGAATGAGAATTAATTACAATGTGTCGGCAGCGGTTGCGAATAAACATTTACTTGGCATTGAGGATAATTTAAGCACATCGATGGAGCGTCTTTCATCGGGACTTAAGATCAATCATTCCAAGGATAATCCGGCAGGAATGGCTATTTCCAATAAAATGAAAGCACAGATCGACGGTTTAAACCGGGCTTCACAGAATGCATCCGATGGTATTTCCGTAATCCAGATCGCAGATGGTGCACTGAGTGAGACAACCAGCATTTTACAGCGTATGAGAGAGCTTTCCGTGCAGGCTGCCAGTGATGCGACAATGACGCCTGCAGATAAAGAGGCGATCCAGAAAGAGATCGATTCCTTAAAGGATGAAGTTGACCGTATCTCAACAGATACAGAATATAACAGCAAATCACTTTTAGACGGATCATTAGATACCAGAGTTTACACAAAAAATGCAACGAGGGTAGATATTTCAGATCATGTGAAGGCAGGACAGTATCAGCTTTCGATTGACACGGCGGCTACACAGGCAGGACCGGTGACTGCGAATCAGGATTATAATTCCACAACAGCGATCGGTGCGTCGGGAACGATGAGCATCAATGGTTCTAAGGTGGAGATCGCGGCAACGGATACCTATGCAGAAGCTTTTGAAAAAATCAGAAATGCTGCAGAGACTGGAGAGACAACCGTACAGATCGATGGAACGAGTGGAGCACTTTCCTTTACCGCAGACAGATACGGAATGTCAAGTACATTAAATATATCTTTTGATAATCAACAGCTTGCAACCGCACTTGGATTTACTGCAGATGGAGGAAACAGTGTTGTAGAAGATCCGGAAAACAAAGGGACTTATGTATATGGACAGGTCCAGAATGGAAAAGTAACTGTACCTTCCGGTACGAATGCGGAGATAACACTCACAAAACCGGGTGATGGCACTGGTTTTGGCGATACAGCTACAGTAAAAACAGATGGAAATAAGATCACGGTGACGGACAGAGCGGGATTTGAAATGTCATTTCTTGCCGATGCAGGTTATACGGGGGATCTGGATTTTGATGTTACAGATATCGGAACAATGGCACTTCATATTGGTTCAAATGAGGATCAGGAGACCAAAGTCCGTATTCCAGAGGTTTCCTGCAAGAGCCTTTACATTGATGATGCAGATGTAACAACGGTAACCGGCGCGAGCAGAGGTATCACGCAGTTTGATGATGCAATTTCAAAAGTCAGTGAAGTGCGTTCGAGACTTGGTGCATACCAGAACCGTCTGGAGAGTACCGTGTCAAGTCTGGATACATTTGAAGAAAATATGACAGGAGCGCAGTCCCGTCTTACAGATGCGGATATGGCATCAGAAATGACCAATTATACACATCAGAATGTATTAAACCAGGCAGCAATCTCTGTTTTGACACAGGCAAATGATCTGCCACAGCAGGTATTGCAGATTCTGCAGTAACAGGAGGGATCTGTCTTGAAAAAAGAACAGATAATGGATTTTACAAGAAGGATCAGTCAGTGTAATCGTGGAGGGCTGGTCATTGTGATATATGATATTTTCTTTGCTTATATTGAAGATGCAAGGGAAGCATATGATAAGAATGAATGGCAAAATTATAAGATGGCATTGCGAAATGCTTCAAAAGCAGTCAGTGAGCTGATTTCTGCCCTTGATTTTTCCTATGAACTTGCAGGAGAATTATATCGCATTTATGTATTTTGCAGGGAAACGCTTGCAAAGGCAATATATAAAAGAGACCTTGAAGAAATTAAACTTGCAGAGAGTCTGATGAGAAACCTGTATACAGCGTTTGCGGAGGTGGTGAGCGAGGATACCTCCGCGCCGCTTATGCGTAATACCCAGCAGGTTTATGCCGGATATACCTATGGAAAAAATGATCTGGTTGAGACGTATCAGGATTTGGATACTTCCAGAGGATTCTTAGTATAAGAATCCTCTATTTTTTTTATGCTCGCAAGCAAAAATTTATAGCGCATTTGCACAGAGTATAATTCATAGATACAGCAGTCGATCATGTCCGGATCGATCACATTTTCTAAATTACGGTATGCATCCTGCAGGTCCTGAGCAGTCTGATGGAGGTCGTTCATTAGCACCGTATAATGCGTATCATTTGTTTTTTCTGGTTGAAAAAAACGAAACATATCATTCCTCCGTCTAAAAATTCTTTACTTTTAGTATAATCATAAAATTTCCATTCTATACAAAAAACGGTAAAATACAGAAATTTATTTGCATAAAATAGGGCAGGCAGAATAAATTTAGTAAAAAGAAAAATGATTTCCAGGAGCTGGATTTCTTTAGGGGAGATGTGTATGCCGCAGATACAGGCAGAATGGATGATCGTAGCAGTCCTTGGTGTGGTCCTTTTTATCGTCGTGGCTGGAAAAAAAGTGCAGGTGCTGTTAAATTTTATGATTCGTATTGTCTTAGGGGCGATTGGGATCATTTATGTAAATGATTTTCTTGCCTCACAGCAAATTGCAATTTGTGTAGGGTTAAACCCGGTCAGTCTTTTGACAATTGGAATCCTTGGTATAGGCGGCTTTGCGTTGCTTTATGGAATTTTGGCATGTAAATTTTTGTGAATAATCGACAAATATAAGATATTTTTTGGAAAAGTATAGACAAACAGAAAAAGCATTGCTATAATTCGGCTTACAAACTACGAAAGAGGTGATGGATTGGGGGACTAATGAATCTTACATTATTGACGCATCTTACGATGGCGGTGATAATGGACGCTGGAAACGGTAAGATCAGTAACCGGCTGATTGTTTCTGGATTAATTTGGGGACTTGCATTTCGACTGCTGGGGGAAGGAAGTGCAGGTGCAGTTCATTTTCTTATGAACATTTCTATTCCGGTTATCTTATTATTTCTTTTATTTAGTCTGCGCGTATTGGGTGCAGGCGATATCAAGTTATTTTCCGTTGCAGGAGGTTTCCTTACACTGACACAACTGGGCTATCTGATCGTTGCAGCATTTGTTGTTGGAGCAGTTATGGGAACCGCAAAGATCATTTACAAAAAAGTAACGGTCGGTTATGCAATAGGAACAAGAACATTCATGCATTTTTCAACAGCAATTTTAATTGGATATTTGATCGTAGTCTGGGGGTGGGCAATTGCATAAACTGGATGTGGCGTTCTGCGATACGAATGAGACGTATGGAGAAAGATTTGCTGCATATCTGATGGAACATAAGGCAAAGGAATTTGCAGTTCATTTATTTCCGGAACCGGAATTATTTTTACAGGAATTAAAAACAAAAAAATATGACCTGATTCTGTTGGGAAGTGGTTTTTATGATCTGGCAGAACAGGTAAATCGTGAAGGAATGCCTGTATTACTGTTAGCAGAAAACATGCCGGAAAAAATAATGGAGGAGGATTCCTGCCAGCAGAAAGAGAAGGAGCTGACGGTTATTTTTAAGTATCAGCCGATGGAGGCAGTTTTACATGAGATCATGGTGATAACGGGTGGCAAAAAGACAGGGAAGAAGACGTTGACAGATCAGTCAGGGAAATTGGAAGTCATAGGAGTATTTTCTCCGCTCAGTCATGAAATGCAGGTGCCGTTTTCCATGGTCATGTCTTCCTTACTGGCAAAGCAAAGACGGATATTGTATCTCAATCTGATGCAGTATACAGGTTTTCGACAGTTGTTTGGGGGTCAGGTAGAGCGTGATATAGGCGACTTAATTCTTCGTCTGAGAAAAGGAAAGATAGAGACAGGACAGTTTTTCCGAAATGTATACGAGATGGGGGAAATTTCGTATGTAGCGCCTTTCCGAAATCCAGAACAGCTTTGGGAGCTTCGGGCGGATGACTGTCGCAAACTGCTGTCATATCTGGAAGAAAATACGGAATTTGACACAGCCGTGATTGATTTTGGAATGGGAATCTATTCTATTGCAGATTTTTTAGCGCAGTGCAGCAGCATCTATTGTCCGGTAAAAGAAGGGTATTTTTACGAATGCCAGAAAGAAGAATTTATACATTATTCGGAACAGGCAATAGAGGTGCCGGAAAGGATCCACTATGTAAACCTTCCTTTTACCGCAAAGGGAATACGCGGGGGTGGAAATGTGTTAGAACAGCTTGTCTGGAGTGAATTTGGAGACTATATCAGAAATTATCTGACAGGGGATGTATATGGCGGAGCATAAGTGGAGTGAAGAAATATTTGAATGCCTGAGGTCCGATATTCTGGCTTCACTGGACCTTTCAAGGGAACAGGCGGATGAAGAACTTTACCGTTATATTGAAACGGAAGTGGAAGAATACTCCAGAAAATGCCTGTTAACCCTGAAAGAAAGAGAACAGTTAGAACAATTACTGTTTAATTCTTTGAGAAAGTATGATGCAATTCAGGAATTATTAGAGGACCCTGAAGTGACGGAGATCATGATCAATGGGGCATTCCATATTTTTTATGAAAAAAAAGGAAGGCTGTTTCAGGCACAGACACACTTTTCGTCAGAGCAAAAATTAGGGGATGTGATCCAGCAAATGGCAGGTAACAGTAACCGGATGGTCAATGAGGCATCTCCCATCGTAGATACCAGATTATCGGACGGATCACGCGTTAATATTGTACTCTCACCGATTTCAATAGATGGTGCAGCAGTATCTATTCGAAAATTTCCAAAGACACCGATTTTAATGGATGATCTGATACAAATAGGATCGATTACGGAGGAAGCGGCAGCATTCCTGAAAATACTTGTAGCAGCCGGATATAACATATTTATATCGGGTGGAACAGGTTCTGGAAAAACCACGTTTTTAAATGCTTTGTCACAGTATATTCCCAAAGAAGAAAGAATTATTACAATTGAAGATTCTGCCGAACTGCGGCTTGTTGACAAACCTAATCTGGTTCGGTTAGAGACCAGAAATGAGATGTTTGAGGGAGTAAAAGCTGTTACGATCCGCGATCTGATCCGAACTGCGCTGCGAATGCGGCCAGAAAGAATCGTAGTTGGGGAATGCCGTGGGGAGGAGGCACTTGATATGCTCCAGGCAATGAATACCGGGCATGATGGAAGTCTGTCTACCGGACATGCAAATTCCTGCAAAGATATGTTGAGTCGCCTGGAAACCATGGTGCTCATGGGAATGGAACTGCCGCTTACAGCGATTCGAAGTCAGATAGCGTCCGGGCTGGATATTTTGGTACATCTGGGAAGGATGCGGGATAAGAGCCGCAAGGTTTTAACGATCACAGAAGTGATCGGGATGGAAAATGGGGAAATCCTGTTGAAAGATCTGTATCGTTATGTGGAAAAACAAGCTGACGGAGAGAAAGTTTGTGGAGAATTAAAACAGGTTGGAACACTTTTTCATGAAGAAAAATGTAAAAGGGCAGGAATCGCAGTTCCAAAGACAGGAGGGTAAATGGATTATCATAGGTATCATTGTAATTTGTGGGAAAAACTGGGATGTCTTGTAGTGGGAACAGCGATAGCGGCAGCAATTTCCTGGCTGTTTTATCGGTCCTGGTATGGCATGGTACTGGTGATACCAGGATATTATCTGGCTGTCAGGTATTATGAAAAAGCTAAGAGAGAGCAACGTGCAAAAGAGTTGATGGTTGAATTCCGGGATACGATCCAATCCGTGGCGGCAGCACTGCTTGCAGGATATTCCATTGAACATGCCTGGGGGGAGGCAGAGCGGGAAATTATGGAATTGCATGGAAAAGAGGCTATGATGACACAGGAATTGATACGGATGAATGCCGAGATAAAACTGAACCGGAATGTGGAAGAAATTTTGCATGATCTTGCGGTGCGAAGCGGAATAGAAGAAATTGAGAGTTTTGCGGAAATTTTTGGCTTTGCCAAAAGAAGTGGAGGTGATTTCGCAGGGATCATCCGGACCACTGCAACCCGTATTTCAGCGAAAATAGAAGTGGAGAGGGAAGTGGGCACGGTGATCGCTGGAAAAAAACTCGAGGGAAAGATCATGTGCATAATGCCCTTTTTTATTCTTGCGTATTTAAACCTGTCATCGAAAGAATTTGTTGATCCGCTGTATGGCAATCTGGCAGGGGTACTTGTTATGAGTGCGATGCTGATGGTTTTTACAGGAGCCATCGCACTGAGTGGACGAATATCAGATATAAAGGTGTGAGGAGAAGAACATGATTTTATGTATGGGGGTATTAGGTACGGCTGTTCTGGTAGTTGTTGCCGGAAAAGGCAGAATATTACCGGAAATAAGGAAAGCTGCCTTTTTTATGGCTGGAATAGCTATTCTTGCGCTTCTGATGCAGATTGCAGAAACAAAAGCTCAAAAGAGCGGCATGGAAATAAATCTTGCACGTCCGGCATATGGAGAGGGCGATTATGAAGAAGAATTTACGGTAGATGCGGGGGATGTGTTAGATGGATATTTGTATCATGTAGTGGTTCCGGAGCAGACACTTTCTAAACAGAAGGAAAAAGAGCTGCTTGAAGCAGCACAGCAGGATATTGATCTCGAATTCGCAAAAAATAATGGAGAGGTAACGGGAAAGGCAGGAATCCGTGAAGCTTATCAGGAAGGAAAAGTGGACGCAGTCTGGGAATTTGAACCATATGATGTAGTTGACGATAATGGGGTTGTGATCGCGGAAACAATACCGGACGAGGGTATTTTAGTAAAAGCGGAAGTGACATTAAAATGCGAATCATCGGAATGTGTCAGTGAGAGATATTTCAGGGTCATGCCAGAGGTTCTTAATGAAGGGCAAAAACTGGTAAAGGAAATTGACCGTTATCTGCAGAGACAAGTGACGGATACGGGTGAGAGCCTGAAACTTCCAGAACAATTGGATGGAAAAAAACTGGTATGGAATGAAAAAAGGGAGTATCTGCCGGAAAAGATCCTGCTGTTTGGGATGATCATGGTGCTCATTTATCCCTTTGTGGAACAGTCGCGTGAAAAGGAAAAAGAAAAGAAGCGAAAAGCGCTGTTGGATCTCCAATATGCGGATATGGTCAGCAATCTTGCACTTTTATTAGGTGCTGGGATGACTGTTTCCGGTGCATGGAATAAACTGACAACAAATTATATTGGGAAGCGTCACAACAAGGCTGTTTGTGAAAAAGAAGTTTATGAGGAGATGAAGCGGACCGCATATGAAATAAAAAATGGAATGGGAGAAGAACGGGCCTATGAGCGGTTTGGAGAGAGGTGTGGCGGATATCGTTACCGCAAGTTTGGAAATCTTTTGTCACAGAATCTGAGAAAAGGAAGCAGAGGACTGACAAAGTTATTAGAACAGGAGGCGGAAGAGGCATTTGAAGAACGAAAGAGTATGGCTAGAAAGCTGGGAGAGGAAGCTGGGACAAAATTATTGTTTCCAATGCTTTTGATGCTTGGAGCGGTTATGGTGATACTGGCATTTCCAGCTATGTATTCTATGCAATTGTAATTTATGATAATCAGAAAGGAGCATTTATATGAAAGGATTTAAAGAGTTTTTGTGGGAAGAAGATGGGGTAGCTGTCATTGAGATCATATTGATCCTGGTTATTTTGATAGGTCTTGTGGTTGTATTTAAAGATAAAATTGAAACGCTAAATGGCGATATCATTAAGAAAATTACGAAAGAAAGCAAGAAAATAATATGAAAACGCAGGCAGAAGGAAGTCTGACGATCTTTTCGGCTTTAAGTCTGCTGTTGATCTTATCGTTTCTGTTAGCCTTGTTAGAGGGAGCGAGAGTGTCGGGATTAAAGACAATGGACACTCTCGCGGCAGAGACAGGCATGGATAGCGTAGCATCAGAATATCAGGCTGCATTGTGGGATAAATACCATCTGTTATATTTAGACGGGGCATATGGATCGGAAGATTTTAACAGAGATAAAGTAACGTCACATGTAATGGAACATATTACCGCAAATTTGCCAGAAGAAGGGGAGATGAATATGTTTCGGACCAGGCTGGGTAATGCATCCCTGGTGGAATATACACTTGCAACAGACAACGATGGAACAGGGATTTTACATCAGGCGGCGGCTTATATGAAAGAACATTTACCGGAAGATATTGCAGGGAAAATGTATCAGCAATATCAGGAAGGAAAGAAAACAGAGAAAAATGGAAAAACAGAATATAGTGTAGAGGATGCGGATACGGCGATACAAAATGCGAAAAAGGAACGGGAAGAGGCCGAAAATGCAGGGCAGAGTGAAGGAGCAGATGGACAGGAAACGGGAGAGGCAGTGACAGAACCGGAAACGGCAGATCAGGGCGGAGATAACAAGGAAGAAACGGAGGAAGTAAGTCCGTTGCAGCTTGTGTTAAGCCTGAAACAGAATGCAATTCTTGGTATGACAGTCTCGGATACAGACGCATTATCTGATAGAGCTATCACATTACAAGAAACGGTCTCAGAGCGGCAGTGCGAGACGGGTATTTCTGATAATAAAAATAAAGATAAGCTGAACTGGTTTGACCGGGTCATGGTATTAGAGTATATCGAGGCACATTTTTCTGACTATGCAGAGCCGGGCAAAGGGGATCTGGCTTATGAGACAGAATATATTTTGTTTGGAAAGGATACGGATAAGAAGAACCTGGAGGCAACGGTGGAACGTATTCTGTTGATGAGGGAAGCAGCCAATGTAACACATATTATTGCGGATAAAGAAAAATTAAATCAGGCATTAGTTACCGCAACGGCACTTGCCGGTTTTTCCGGAAACCCGGCAGTTGTGAAGATCGTACAGATAGGCGTGGTGGCTGCGTGGGCATATGTGGAGAGCATTCTTGACCTGCGGACACTTCTTTCCGGTGGAAAAATCGCACTGATTAAAAATGGTACAGAGTGGACAGCGGATCTGAAAAACCTTGGTGAATTTGTGGGAAATGAGTGGAAAGCCAAGGAGTGTAAAGAAGGTTTGTCATACCAGACTTATATGAAGCAGATGTTGTTTGCAATGCAGGAGAGAAAGATGGCATACCGCATGATGGATATTATGGAGCTTACGATAGAAAAAGAACAGAATAGTCAAAATGCCAGAATGGATCACATGATAGATACCATGGTTTGTGAGCTGCAGTTTGAATCCGAACCGTTATTTGCCAGAGGGAAACTTTATGGGGGAACTGTTTCTGGCACATATATGTTTTTAAAAAGGCAGACGATGTCGTATAGCAATGAATAGGGAGGGAATATGGCGGTGTTTCTTAATGAGAAGTGGATTTTAAAAAATAAAATATGTGATAAATTATCTCTCCCGGAAAGTGATAAAGTTCCTTCTCACCAGGCGGAGGCCTGCCGCTGTCAGGAAACACCGCCATGTTTCCTCCAGGAGGCATCATTTACCCTGGAGGCGGCAGTGATACTGCCTGTTATGGCGTTGTTTTTTGTTATGATAATGATGTTTTTTCGTGTTATGCAGGTTCAGATGGATGTACAGAAAGCGTTAGATGATACCGGGCGAAGTCTGGCCGTTTATGCAGTGGAAGAGAATGGAAATAGTGGAACCGTAGTTAGCATGACGGCAGCAAATATCCTTTTTCGGAAAAATATAACAAAAAATGATAATATCAACCGCTATGTAACGAATAAAGCGGCAGGTATCAGCCTGTCAAAATCAAAATATACGGAAAAAGAAATTTATCTGACTGCATCGTATAGCATAAAAATGCCGGTTGCATTACCTGGAAAGTCGCAGATCAGGATAAAACAGCATGCAGTATGCCGTAAATGGACCGGGTGGACAAACGATAGCAATGATACAGGGGAATGGGTGTATGTGGCAGAAAATGGGGATGTTTATCATACATCGCGTGAATGTACCCACATAAAATTGTCAGTCACATCTGCAAATTATTCTGAAATAGAGAAGAAACGTAATAAATATGGAGAAAAATACCGCGAATGTGAATATTGTGCGGATGGCATAAAGACAAAAAATATTGTATTTATTACAGATCAGGGAAACCGGTTCCATTATGATTTAAACTGCAGTGGAATTAAGCGGACGATTTATATGATAAGGTTATCAGAGGTAGGAAACAGAAAAAAATGCAGCAGATGTAAAACATAAAATAGCATAACGGTGGAGAAAAAACAGGAGGAAAAATGTTACAGAAAACGTTGCTGTTGGGGATTTTCTCAATCTCTGCATATCAGGATTACAGGAGAAGAAAGATAAATATATATTTCTTGCTTGCGGCAGGAATTACAGGACTTTTGATTCATTTATTCAGCATGGAGCAGAATATCACAGAAATTTTATCTGGCATGGGAATCGGCTTTATAGTTTTATTCTGTGGATATCTGATGGGTGGGGCAGTCGGCGGAGCAGACGGCATGATAGTGGTCGTAAGTGGTATATTTCTGGGATTTGAAAAAAATATGGAGGTATTTATGGCGGGATTATTTTTAATAGGACTTACTGCATTATTTTTGTCTGTCATAAAAAGGAAAGGGCGGACTTACAGGATACCATTTGTGCCTTTTTTACTGGTGGGTTATCTGTTCGTAATGGTAATGGAATGAAAGAATGGGAAGCATCGTTTACAATCGAGGCTGCGATCATTATGTCAATGACAATGTTAATGTTTCTGATTGTCATGAAGCTAGGATTGCAGTTGTATGCTGAGACAAGGATATTTGCGGAAGAAATATTAAAGCAGGACACAGTAAATGCGGTAAAGCTGTTTTATGAGATAGAGAGGGTGAGAGATTTATTTTGAGTATTCAGTTTAATTACTATAGAAATATGCATGCCAGCCATATGATTGTGATACCAGCATTTGAAGGTGAGCAATGGGAAACGGAAATGATTTGGAAAAATAAGCCAAACAATTTGATATTACCGGAATATAACAGTAAAAATGGTCAGATGCAGTTATGGTATGACATAACCGGAAAACAGGCGTTAGATATGTTAGCAGAGTTGTCAGATATCAGTTACGATATGTTTGTTAAGATATGTGAGGCGGTTGTTTCGATGGTGGAGCTGTTAGATGGTTTGCTGATGTCACCTGATATATTGCTGCTGCGTCCGGAAAGCATTTTTTTGGACAACCAGACAGAGAGTATCAGTTTTTGCTGTTATTTTGGAAATGATCAGGAGATCAGTAAATCATTTCATGAATTGTTAGAGTATCTTTTGGCAAAACTAGATCATAAAAATGCAAAGGGAATACAAATGGTATATGAACTGTTTGAATATACCAGGACAGAGGGATATTGTATTGCAGAGATACGAAAAATGATGAGGCAGTCCGGATCTGTGGAAGTTACGGAAGAAAACAGTGATGATGTGTTATTAATGGAAAAGGATTTCAGAGAAGAACCGGCAGAAACTGAAAAAACAAAAGAAAAATTTGGGACTTTATGGAAGAAAAATAAGGGGAGTTTATTTCAGAAGATCTCGAAACTGTTATTTGGGGAAAAGAAAACGGCAAAAACCATAGAGCCGTTTGTATTTGAGCCGGAACCGGAGATTGCAGTAAGGCAGCAGAATCCCACTGTTTTACTTGCTGATCTTCCCAAGAAAGAGTATGGAATACTAAAATATGAAGGAAATGGTTCGTGCGGTGAATTAAAAATAGATCATACACCTTATATTATCGGAAGTGAACCGGACTGTGACGGTGTGGTCCCAAGTGGGACAGTAAGCAGACGCCATGCGCGGATCACCAGAAAAGGTGAGGTTTATTTTATAGAGGATCTAAATTCCTCCAATGGAACAATGGTAGGTGGAGAACTGTTAAACTGCAGAGTGAAAATGAGCCTTCACGCACAGGAGACTGTCATGTTTGCAGATGAAAAGTTTAGATTTATTTAAGAAAATATAGAGACATACATATTTGCAATCCGATTTTGTCAAGGTATAATGTGCGTAAGCAATGCGCAGTGTTAAATAAGGACTGGCAATGCAGCGTAAATTGTAACATGATATACCAAAAATCAGAGGGCACATATATGAACAGAGAAATTGAACACACAATGTATGCACAAGGTTATCGTTTTTACGGGTCACAGCCGGAACACATAGGGATCTTTTATAAATATTATCAGGAAGGATTTCATGTTGTGATGACGATATCATTAGAAGAAATAAAGCTTTTGACACCGGAGCAGCATCAGGTGATGCAGGAACGTGTAATGGATTTATTTTATCATCCACAGGGAAGGCTTGCAGATTTCCCGGAGGGGTATCCGGTTTATCATGTGGAGGTGCTCACACTGCTAATGGGCAGTGATATGGATCAGATGCATCAGTTATGCAGTGTAATGAAAAATGTATGGGGATATCAGGTCGGGCAGGGAAGGCTCTTGATTTATGAAAACCAGCCGGGAGATTTCTGGGGGTTAAAAAATGCATTGGAGAATTGCAAAGGCGTTTCTAATGATACCATGTATGCCAGATCAGGTTTGCGGCTCAAAGAACTTTCATTTACAACCATTGCGATTGCCGTTGTAAATGTGCTCGTATATCTGGTGTTAGAGATTTTAGGGGATACGCAGGATCCGTTCTTTATTGCGTCACATGGAGGAATGTATCCGGAATTTATACAGATCAATCATGAGTGGTGGCGGATTTTTACATCAATGTTTATCCATTTTGGACTGCCGCATCTGGTAAATAATATGGTGATTTTTTGCTGTGTTGGTTCAAGATTAGAGAGAGCAGTTGGTCATTTTAAAATGCTTGCAATCTATCTGATGTCCGGGATCGGCGGAGGATTATTATCTTATTTTATGATGTTGGGCAGTGGGGACTATGCGGTTTCTGCAGGAGCATCCGGAGCGGTATTTGGTACGATCGGTGGTTTGATCTGGGTAGTAATACGACACCGCGGAAAATTTGAGGGATTAACCGTAAAGGGGATGATTCTTATGGCTGCATTAAGCCTGTATTATGGTTTCTCGACGATTGGAATTGATAACTGGTGCCATGTTGGAGGAATTCTTACCGGCTTTATCGTGTCAATGATTTTGTACCATAAAAATTTGGAAAATTGTTGATTATAAGGATAAAAGTTTATATACTGAAAACAGTATTTGTGAACATGCAGGAAGAGGTAGAATATGAAAGTAAACATTTATTATGGCGGACGGGGATTGTTAGATGACCCTACCTTATATGTGTTGAATAAAATGGAAGAGGTATTGCAGGAACTTCGCGTGACAGTGGAACGTATCAATATCTATGAGCATAAAAATGAGATCGCAACGCTTCCACAGACGATGAAAGATGCAGATGGCATTATTTTGGCGACTACCGTGGAATGGCTTGGAATAGGCGGCTATATGCAGCAGTTTTTAGATGCCTGCTGGCTGTATGGCGATAAGGAAAAGATAAAGATGACATATATGCAGCCGATTGTTATGTCTACGACATATGGGGAACGTGAAGGGGAACTGACGTTAGAGAGTGCGTGGGAGATTCTGGGGGGGCAGCCGTGTCCGGGACTTTGCGGATATGTGGAAGATCTTGTCAGTTTTGAGATGAATAAAGATTACACGGTTTTGATCGAGAAGAAGGCGGAAAATCTGTACCGGACGATTTCACAGAAGGTGAAATGCCTACCAACCAGCAATCAGGCAGTGAAGCAGACGATACTCAGAACGCCGCAGTTAGAACTCACACCGCAGGAGAGTGAACAACTGTCTAAGTACGTGTCAGATGACACTTATGTAAAAAAACAAAAAGAAGATATTGAAGAACTTGCCACCATGTTTAAAGGGATGCTTGGCAAGTCTGAAAAAGAAGATGAAGAGGCTTATATTGAAACGTTCCGCGCACAGTTTGCACCACAGCCTGAATTTAAGGCGAGATATCTGTTTATTTTAGAAGGCAGAAAGAAACCACTGTTTTTGGAAGTGGAGGATGGGCAGCTTACGATCCATTATGGCCAGGAAGAGAATATAGATGTCTATGCAAAGTTAAAACCGGAAGTCATGGACAGTATTGTAGAAGGCCGTATGACATTTCAACGGGCATTTATGACAGGTGAAATGACAGCAAAGGGGAATTTTAAGATTTTGCGCATGTTAGATACAATGTTTAATTTTGCACACTGATGTGTGAGGGCTGTGGATAATTACAGTCAAAATGTTGGATCATGTAAATAAAAAAGTGCACATGCATGGAAATGGAGGACACTATGAGAGACACAAACTGTATTTTTTGTAAAATTATTGGAGGTGAGATTCCGTCCAATACGATTTATGAGGATGATGAATTTAAAGTAATCTTAGATGCGAGCCCGGCGTCAAAAGGGCATGCACTGATTCTGCCGAAGGAACATTATGCAGATATCTATGATATCGATGAAAAGACGGCTGGTCATGCAATGCAGCTTGCAAAGAAGTTAGCAAAACATATGACGGATGTTTTAAAATGTGATGGATTTAATATTGTACAGAACAATCATGAGATTGCAGGACAGACAGTATTTCATTTTCATATGCATCTGATTCCACGTTACAAAAATGCAAAAAATAATGACATCCTGATGTGGGACCATGAGGAATTTACACAGGAACAGATGGCAGAGATCAGGGATTCACTGAAAATGTAGGAGTGCTGCCGGTAAACAATTTCTGCAAATTTCAGTTATAAAAGTGAAAGAGGAACAGACATATAAAAATATATCCGTTCCTCTTATAAAAAGATTTTACTGATTTTCGGTCAACAACTCAAAGCATCGGTTCTATTTGAACTGAGTAAGTATAGTAAAAACTATTTTCTGGATGCATCTAAAATCAATCCGATGATCGTATCAATGGAATTGCGGCTGTTACTGTTTTCCATTGCCGTAATATAATCTTCTTTTTTGTGGAAGACATGTTCAATGGCTTCAAGAAGTGTTGTATTTGATAACTCTTCTTCTTCTAACACATAGCTGAACCCCTGAGAACGAAATGAATTCGCATTTAAAATCTGATCACCGCGGCTGGCAGCAGCGGAAAGCGGAATTAAAATATTAGGTTTGCGCAATGCTAAAAGTTCGCAGATCGCATTTGCACCGGCGCGGGAGATAACAAGATCTGCAAGTGCAAACATATCAGACAGCTCTTTATTGGCATACTCAAACTGAGCATATCCATCTGTTTCGTTTAATGTTTCATCCAGATTATCTTTTCCACACAGATGAATGACATTATAATTTTTCAGCAATTCAGGAAGAAGTCCCCGAATGGCTGTATTTATTACACGGGAACCGGAACTTCCGCCAACGATTAATATGGTCTGTTTGTTATGATCTTTAAAATGACAGAGTGAAAATGCAAAGTCAGCGTTTCCTGTTAAAAGTTCCTGCCGGATCGGTGAACCGGTCAATACAGCTTTTTCTTTTGGAAGATAAGAAAGTGTTTCAGGAAAATTACAGCAAACTTTTGTTGCACTTGGGATGGCAAGTTTATTCGCAAGTCCTGGAGTTAGATCCGATTCGTGGATAATGGCAGGGATCTTACAATGTTTTGCTGCGAGAACAACAGGAACTGACACAAAACCTCCCTTGGAGAAAACAACGTCCGGTTTCAGCTTTTTTAAAAGCCGGACCGACTGCGCATATCCTTTTAATACTTTAAATGGATCTGAAAAGTTTTTAGGGTCAAAATAGCGTCTTAATTTTCCGGAAGAAATTCCATAATATGGAACACCCTGTTCTTCAATCAGACGTTTTTCAATACCTTCATAAGAACCTATATAAGAAATTTCAAAACCTTCATTTCGCAAGGCAGGCATCAATGCGATATTTGGTGTGACATGCCCTGCAGTACCGCCCCCGGTCATTACGATTTTTTTCATAGAATAAACCCTTTCCTGTAACATTTTGCACTTCCCTATTTATAATACCCTTATGCATAAAAGTCAAGAAAAGACTTACAAAATAGAAAATAAGGACTAACTGAGGAGAAAAAGGATAAAAAATATAAGACGGAAAATGTCGTAAGTTGCGGTCAAAATACCTTTTCAAACGGTGTTGTTCTTTCTATAATTAAGAAAGAACAGGGACAACATGTGTATGCGTTTCGCATACAAGTCTATTAGCGGGTCCCGGAAAAGAGAGGTGGAATACATAATGGAACAGATTGGACAATTTGTGTCAGAGTATGCAGACTGGGTTTATATTGGATGTGGGATCATGATGGTAATCCTTTTCCTTTATGTATTACATAAGATAAAAAAAGTGGAGAAAAAAACCCTTTTATTAAATGGAGAAATAAAAGATCAGTTGCAGCAACTGGAAAAACAGATCAGGGAACAGCTAATGATGGAGGAAAGGGAAAAGGTAAAGGAGGTAACCAGGAAAAAAGAAGATATCGAGGGCTGTCAGACAACAGGAACGTCTGAAGTAAAGAAAACTGAACGAAATGCGGAGACTGTGACGCTGATCAATGACGTTTTAGAAGAAATTTTTCCTTAAAACTGGAAGAAAGTACCAGATGCTTGACATTTCAAATATGCTTTGCTATAATCCTCAATGTAACAAATCCGTAATAATTGTAACAAAGATGAATAAAACGAAACAAAAGTGTAATACTATTTACATAAGATGGTAAACACTGATGGAGGTTTTCTATGAATTTAAGAAAAAGAGCAATCAGCGGGATCATGCTTGCCGGTTCTATGGTCATGATGTGCGCGGTTGCAGATGCAGCCAATACAGTTTCAGTAGAGGCAGTAGCGGTTGTAGCAGACACAAGGACGGACTTAGCTACAGATGGGACAGCAGGTGTTGTTGCACAGTTAAATCAGGTAAATACAGATGCAGTGGAAATGGCAGCAGCAGAAGTGGAACATTCCCAGATCACACTTGTCGCTTCAGCAGAAGAAGATGCACAGAGTGTGGAAGATACAGATCGTGTAGAGGAAGTATCTGCAGAGCAGGGCGAAGCGGTATCTACAGAGGACGAAGCGGTGCCCACAGAGGATGCAAATGTATCTGAGAATACCGAAGAGGATTCGGTACAGGCAGAGACAGCAGAGCAGGATGCAGACGAAGAAAATACACAGGAAGAAACAGTAGTTGAAACAGAAAATGAATCCGACGAGAATGCGTCATCAGAGACAGTACAGGATACAGAGGCAGATGAGTGGCAGAACCGCCTGATGGCAGATGTCAATGAATTTTTATATGTCAGAGCATCCGGTGATGCAGACGCAGAGATTATCGGAAAATTATATAAAGGTGACGTGGCAGATGTTGTTGAGAGCGGAGATACATGGACTCATGTGGTATCCGGCGATGTAGACGGATATGTAAACAATGATTACTGTGTATCCGGCGAGGATGCACTTGCCTATGCACAGGAAAACGTTGAGACAGAGGCACAGGTCAATACGAACGGACTTCGTGTCAGAAATGCAGCATCCGAGGATGCGTCAGTGATTTCTGCAGTTTCCGAAGGAACAACATTGACGGTTGATACAGACGCTGAGACAGAAGACGGCTGGGTAGCCGTAAAATATAAAGGACAGACTGCATATGTCAGTGCAGATTATGTTACGACAGAACTTGCACTTGGCGAAGCAGTCACGATTGAGGAAGAAAAAGCTGCACTGGCGAAGAAGGCCGAGGAAGAGGCTGCAGCACAAGCTGCACAGACAGCGCAGACCACAGAGACATCTACGGTACAGAATGCGGCAGTATCCGCATCCTATGATGATGTCACACTGCTTGCAGCGCTGATCCAGTGTGAGGCAGGAAGTGAATGTTATGAAGGACAGCTTGCAGTCGGAGCAGTCGTTATGAACCGGCTTCGTTCCGGTGCATATCCATCCAGTATTTCCGGTGTTATCTACCAGAGCGGACAGTTCCCTCCGGCAGGTCAGGGTATGGTTGCAAGCATTGCAGCAAGTGGACCAAAGAGCAGTTGCGTACAGGCGGCACAGCAGGCATTAGGCGGTGCAGATAATACCGGCGGAGCAACCTGTTTTTCAAGGGCAAGTTCCGGACGTGCAGGTGTTGTGATTGGAAATCATGTATTTTACTAAAAGACAGATATGACGTTAAAACAGGTATTTCAAAATGAGATACCTGTTTTTTTAGTCAGGATAATAGAATGTTTGTGGAAAAGGGATTGACATATCAGAAAGAACAAAGTATTATTTAAAGGAAATTCGTACTGCAATGCTTTAAAGTGAAAAAGAAACGTTGCAATACAGACAAATTAACAAATGGACAGCGCAGAAACGGAGGACAAAATGGAAATGGAAATGGAGTTCTTACGGAAACTTCCGACACCGGCAGAATTAAAGGAGGAGTATCCGGTAAGTGCACAGGTCGTTGCTACCAAGGCAGAGCGTGATGATGAGATCCGCGCAATCTTTGAGGGAAAAGAAGATAAATTAATTCTGGTGATCGGACCGTGTTCCGCGGACAACGAGGATGCGGTAATTGATTATATTTCAAGACTTCGCAAAGTACAGGATAAAGTTTCAGATAAAATTTTTATGATTCCGCGTATTTATACGAACAAACCGAGAACGATCGGAATCGGTTACAAGGGGATGCTGCATCAGCCGGATCCGGAAAAAGAGACGGATATGTTAAAAGGGATCATAGCCATCCGCCAGATGCACAAACGTGCAGTGGAAGAGACAGGTTTTACCTGTGCGGATGAGATGTTATATCCGGAAAATCACAGATATCTGTCAGATCTGCTCTCCTATGTAGCAGTAGGTGCGCGTTCGGTGGAAAACCAGCAGCACAGACTGACGGCAAGCGGTGTTGGTATTCCGGTCGGTATGAAAAACCCGACCGGCGGTGATATTGCAGTCATGATGAATTCCATCATTGCAGCACAGAACAGCCATACGTTCTTATACCGCGGCTGGGAGGTGAAAACACAGGGAAATTCTTATACACATGCTATTTTAAGAGGCTATGTGGATAAGTTTGGAAGAAATATCCCGAATTATCATTATGAGGATCTGCAGAACCTGCTAGAGCATTATGAAGATGCAAATTCTTCCAGCAATCCACTTGCAAACCCTGCAGTGATCGTGGATGCGAACCATTCCAATTCCGGTAAGAAATTTGAGGAACAGATCAGAATCAGCAAGGATGTATTACATAGCTGTAAGATGTCATCCGATATTCATAAACTGGTCAAAGGACTGATGATCGAGAGTTACATCGAGGACGGAAACCAGAAAGTCGGAGAGCACTGCTATGGTAAATCCATTACAGATCCTTGTCTAGGATGGGAGAAAACAGAAAAACTCATTTATGAGCTGGCAGAGCTGTGGTAAATAATATGTACCGGATTTTAATTGTAGAAGATGATGAAAGTATAGCACGGAGTGTCAAAAACCATCTGGAAAGCTGGAATTATGAGGTATGCTGTGCCGAAGATTTTTCAAATGTGACAGGTACGTTTGCGGCGTTTGATCCGCAGCTCGTACTGATGGATGTGAAACTTCCTTTTTTCAATGGCTACCACTGGTGCAGTGAGATCCGCAAAGTATCAAAAGTGCCTGTTATTTTTGTATCATCCGCATCGGATAATATGAATATCGTAATGGCAGTCAGTATGGGCGGGGATGATTTTATCGCAAAACTATTTGATCTTGAGGTACTGACGGCAAAAGTTCAGGCAATGCTCCGCAGGACTTATGATTTTACCGGTCAGAGTGCCGTTTTAGAACATAAGGGTGTCATGCTGAATCTGACAGAGGCGGCATTGTTTTACGAGCAGGAAAAAATCGAACTGACAAAAAATGAATTTAAGATCCTGCAGGTACTCATGGAAAATAAACAGAAAGTCGTGTCGAGAGATACCCTGATGGTAAAATTATGGGAAAGCGACAGTTTTGTGGATGAAAATACACTCTCCGTCAATGTAAACCGTTTGCGGAAAAAGCTGGAGTCTGTGGGACTTAGTGATTTTATTGTAACGAGAAAAGGAATCGGGTATCAGATCGGATGAGTGGAATGATTTCTTATATAAAAAGAATTGGTGGATGGCTGTGTATTGTCATTGCATGTGAAACGATCATGATCATCACGATGATGCTCAATAAAATACCATTCGCAGAAATTGGCTATGGAATCTTTATTTCACTGTTTCTGCTGCTGATACTTTTAGCTTTTGATGCAATGAGGTATTACAGGCATTATCAGAAAGTAAAGGAATTAGAGCATACCATCATGCTCTCCGCGGATGGAATGCCGGAAAATGCAGATCTGTTGGAAAGTGAGTACCAAAAGCTGATTCGGATATTATCGGATGAATATACAGGGGTACAGAGCCGGGCAGCCACAAGACAGAAAAATATGCAGGAATATTATGCGATGTGGGTTCATCAGGTCAAGACACCGATCGCGGCACTGCGGCTTCTGCTTCAGAATAAAAATGGTGAGGTGCAGATGACAGAGGAACTTTCCGAGCTGTTTGGCATTGAACAGTATGTGGAGATGGCATTGCAGTATCAGCGCCTTGATTCGGAGACGACTGATTTTGTATTTGAGGAGACCGATTTAGATGAGATCATACGGGCTTCCGTAAAAAAATATGCCAGACAGTTTATTGCAAAAAAGATCAGTCTGAGCTATGAGCCGGTTGAAACAACAGTGATCACTGATAAAAAATGGCTCTCGTTTGTCATAGAACAGGTAATATCCAATGCCGTCAAGTATACAAAAACAGGCAGCATTAAGATTTATCTGGAAAATGGAGATGGAACCATGTCGGTGCCTTTGCAGAAAATATCCCAGGGGAAAAAAGATGCTGCAAGGAACAGCGGCATGAAATCGGTTCGCCTTGTCATCGAGGATACCGGAATCGGGATCCGGGCAGAGGATCTGCCGCGTATCTGTGAGATGGGATATACCGGCTGTAACGGACATGAGGGACAGCATTCGAGCGGAATCGGTCTGTATTTGTGCAGCCGTATTTTAAAGAAACTGGGTCACACATTTTCCATTACCTCCAAAGAAGGTGTGGGAACGGTTGTAAAAATTGGTTAAAGAGGATATTGCAGGTCAGAAAAAATATTATGGAGAAAAATGCAATCTTACAGGAATGTAAGATACAGCAGGGAAATGTAAGCTGGTTCGATGGCATACATTTCCCTGTTTTGCTATACTGGGTACAGTCCTTGAGGAAATGAAATAAAATTGCTGCGGCAAAAATGATGCTTGCGGCAAAAAGAAATATGAGAACAGAAAAGACGGGGAGGAACCTGATATGGCACTTTTAGAGGTAAATAATTTAAAGAAAATATATACCACGCGGTTTGGAGGAAACCAGGTGGAGGCATTAAAATCCATGAA
>SAMEA104315434__coassemble_250_pt1 | contig 33036 bp, 25 predicted proteins | sample SAMEA104315434__metabat2_low_PE_001 | metagenome-assembled genome bin SAMEA104315434 (sample SAMEA104315434) | gut metagenome | biome: Monkey gut; feature: monkey-associated habitat; material: faeces | place: China | collected 2013 | reverse complement strand
CGTGGAACCGCAAAATATGTAGAATGGCTTGCAATTCCGCAGAATCCATATGGAAAAGGCTGGGCGGCAGATGCAGATTATGGCACAAAACTGCTTCGGATCATGGACAGTTTATAAACGGAATACAGGATAGTGAAAACAGAAAGGCTGTGGAAAATGGAGACAACATTTTTCACAGCCTTTTTTCTGCCATAGAATGGAAGCTGTTGTATGGCATGCATTCTATGGCGGGAAAACTTGCAAAGAACGGCTAATTTTGGTATAATACGCCGGTATATATACAATAGATATTGTGTGTGAAAAGCAAATCTGTTGTCATAAACAATGATTGAAAAGAGAAGATATGAAAAAAAGAAAAGGCTATAAACATTTATTGAATTATTGCGCGAACTTAATCATGATTCTTTTTGAGATGATGTGTTTTTCGTACGTCTGGTTTGTTTACTATAATCCATTGATGACCAATAAATTTGGAGAACGCGGTCACTGGGGCGTCATCGGACTGTATGTTTTACTGGCATTTTTCTTTACACAGAGTCTGGGAGGGTTTCATATTGGATACCTTGAGGCCTCAGATATATTCAGTTCGCACGCATTGGCGATTATTATGAGTGCGTTCGTAGAGTATTTCGTTGTTGTCTTGGCAGTGCGAAATTATGTATCTGTGTATCCATTGATCTGTATGGCGGCAATTGAGATCACATTCAGCATTATCTGGACTATGCTGGTAAGAAGTTTATATCAGAGACTCTATCCACCAAGAAGAATGCTGGTTATTTATGGAAATTATCCACCGGACGATCTGATCGCGAAGATTAATTCCAGAAAAGATAAGTATAATATCTGTATGTCCGTAAGCTACAGGATAGGGTATGTTAAGTTATATACAATGGCAAAGGAATACGAAGCGGTAGTGCTGTGTGATCTGCCTGCCGAGGCGAGAAATCAGATTATGAAGTACTGCTATCAGGAATCGATCCGTACCTACGTCACACCTAAGATCTCAGATATCCTTTTAAGTGCGGCAGATGACATTCATCTGTTTGATTCGCCTTTGCTGCTGCTTCGCAACGAGGGACTTACGATCGATCAGAGATTTTTCAAAAGGATTGAGGATATTGTATTTTCACTGATCGGGATCATCATTTCGTCCCCGATCATGCTGATCATAGCCGTATGCATCAAATTGTATGACGGTGGTCCGGTATTTTTCAAACAGCCGAGATACACCAGGGACAATGAAGTTTTCATGGTGTTAAAATTCCGCAGTATGTCAGTCCATGCTGCAGACAGCAAGATCACAAAAAAAGATGATGCAAGGGTGACACCGGTCGGAAAAGTGATCCGGGCAGCCCATGTGGACGAGCTTCCGCAGTTATTTAATATTTTAAAGGGTGAAATGTCTTTAGTGGGACCAAGACCTGAGTGGAAGACAGTGGTAGATAAATATGTGGAAGTCGTTCCGGAGTTTGCACTGCGCACGAAAGTCAAAGCCGGACTGACGGGATACGCACAGGTATATGGAAAATACAGCACGACGCCTTATGATAAGGTGCGTCTGGACATTAAATATATCGAGAATTATTCGCTCTGGCTGGATCTGAAACTGATCCTTCTTACGGTTAAGATCCTGTTTAAAAAGGATAAAACAGAGGGAGTAGATGAGCATCAGAGTAATGCGCTGCGGAATGGAAGCGCAGACAACGATAAGAAGCAGGTGTGAGATAGATGTATAATGAGGGAAAAGTCAGTATTATCGTTCCGGTTTACAATGCGGAAAGCTTTTTGAACAGGACGGTTGACAGTATTCTGGCACAGACCTATGAAAACTGGGAATTACTGCTGGCAGATGACTGTTCGACCGATCAGAGCAGAAATATTATGAACAGCTATACAGATGAGCGGATTCACTGCTTTTACTGTGAAAAAAATTCAGGACCTGCAGGTGCAAGAAATCTTGCATTGCGCCATGCAACGGGACAATATATTGCCTTTTTGGATGCGGATGATTTCTGGCTGCCACAAAAGTTAGAAAAGCAGATTTCATTTATGAAAAAAGGAAACTATCCGTTCAGCTTTACCAGCTATGAATTTGCGGATGCAAACGCCGTCCGCAGTGGAACGGTTGCACATGCGCCGGAGAGAGTCGGCTATAAAGAAATTTTAAAAAGCTCAACGATTGCACCGAGCACGGCAGTGTTAGACCGCAACCAGATCGATACCGCACTGATCTATATGCCGGAGAATGTCAGACTGGAAGATGCAGCTACCTGGATGCGGATCATGAAAACAGGGATTGTGGCATACGGAATCGACGAGATCCTTACCATATACTGCCGTCATAAGGGTGCATATTCGGGAAATAAATTAGAGGCGGTATGGGGAAAGTGGAAACTCTACCGCACCGTGGAAAAGTTTTCTTTCTTTAAAGCAGCATATTATGTGTGCGTCAACACCTTGGCAGCAGTTGCCAGGAGATTATAGGAGAGATTGATGGGACAGAGTTTTTGGCAGAAACTGCAGCGTGTAAAGGCAAAAGATATTTGTAATATTTTTGTGTTTGCACTGGCACTTCCGGTTTCGGCGGTTTACAAAAGAAAGCGGAAAGACCTGTGGCTGATCTGTGACAATGAAAATGAAGCGAGAGATAATGGATACTGGCTGTTTAAATATATCACAGAACATCATAAAGAACAGGATGTCATGTATGCGATCAATAAAAAATCGCCGGATTATGCACGGGTAAAGGATTTAGGACCGGTAGTCCAATACGGAAGTTTCATGCACTGGGTCTATTATCTGACGGCATCCAAAAATATCAGTTCACAAAAAGAAGGAAAGCCGAATGCGGCAGTTTGCTATTTACTTGAGGTATATGGTATACTAAAAAACAGGCGTATCTTCCTGCAGCATGGAATTATAATGAACAACCTGGAATTCCTTCATTATAAAAATACAAAAATGCGTATGTTTATGTGTACTGCGGAGCGTGAATTTCAATATATAAAAGAAAAGTTTGGTTATCCGGACGGATGGATACAAAAAACAGGACTTTGCAGATTTGATAATCTGTTTGATACAAGTCAGGGAAAACGGCAGATCTTAGTAATGCCGACCTGGAGAAACTGGATCAGTATTCCAACAACAGAGTCCTATGCACAGGAAGATATTACAGAATTTACAGGTACGAAATATTTTCAGTGCTGGAATGAATTCCTGTGTGACAAAGAGCTTGCAGCATTTTTAGAAAAAGAAAACATAAGGCTTGTATTTTATCCGCATCGTGGAATGCAGAAATTTATTCAGAACTTCCAGTCGCAATCAACTCATATCGTGATCGCAAAATGGCCGGAATATGATGTGCAGGAGCTGCTGAAAGGATCGAATCTTCTGGTTACAGATTATTCGAGTATTGCAATGGATTTTGCGTATTTGAGAAAACCGTTACTCTATTATCAGTTTGATTATGAGATGTTCCGGAAAGGACAGTATTCGGAAGGGTATTTCAGCTACAAAGAGGATGGTTTTGGAAAAGTTTGTGAAAAAGAACAGGACGTTGTTAGAGAAATAAAACAGATTACAGAGAATGGTATGACAATGCCGGATTTGTATCAACAGCGTGTGGATGAGTTCTTTAGCTACAGAGACAAGAATAATTGTGAAAGAAATTATAAGGCAATTTGTAAGCTGTAAACTGCATTAAAGGAGAACCGATGAAAAGATTTAAAAAGGACTTAATGAAATACAGAAAGTATATGGTATACTCTGCAAAAGCCGAGTTGAAAGCGGAGGTTGCCAATTCACATTTGGGATGGTTATGGTGGATTCTGGATCCATTGTTATTTATGCTGGTATATGCATTTGTGTCTTCTATTGTATTCAAGGCGAAAGAAGATTACTTTATGGCATTTATCTTCGTTGGTGTGACAACATGGGAATTCTTCAACAAGACTTTAAAACAGAGTGTAAAACTGGTTACATCGAATAGTCAGATCGTGACAAAAGTATATATCCCGAAGTTTGTATTTGTTATCTCAAAAATGGGAACAAATGCGATAAAAATGGCAATATCTTTTGCACTGGTAATTGGAATGATGATTTTGTACCGTGTACCATTATCGGCAAAAATGTTTTGTTTTTTCCCGATTATGATCGTACTGTTTGTTGTGACATTTGGAATGAGCATGATACTGATGCATTTAGGTGTATTCGTTGAAGATCTGGCAAATGTTGTAAATGTAGGATTAAGATTAGTATTTTATCTGTCCGGTGTATTTTATTCGATCTCCAACCGGATCCCGGAACCGTATCAGTCGATTCTGTTGAAAGTGAATCCGGTGGCATTGATCATGGAGGATTTGCGAAGATCAGTATTATATGGGAAACTGCCACATTATTTCAGTCTTGGTTTGTGGTTTATTTTAGGGATTGTATTGTCGGTGATAGGAATCAAGACAGTTTATAAATATGAAAACAGTTATGTAAAGGTGATCTGATGGAAGAATATGCAATTGAAGTAAAAGATTTAAAAGTAAGATACCGGTGTTTGAATAAAATTTCAATTAAAAAGAGTCTGTTTCACATGAAAAAGAGTAATACGGAGGTATTTGAGGCATTACATGGCGTATCTTTCAATGTGAAACCGGGAGAAATTGTAGGAATCATAGGAAAGAACGGAAGTGGAAAATCTACGATGCTCCGGGCAATCGGAGGTATCTTTTCCGCAGATGAAGGGTCTATTGATCTCCATGGACATTCCATATCACTGCTGTCGATCGGTGTTGGATTCCAGAAAAAACTGACAGGACGGGAAAATATCCTGCTGTCCGGGATGATATTAGGATTTGAGGAAAGTTACATCAGGGAACGTATGGATGAAATTATTGAGTTCTCAGAGCTTGGAGAATTTATTGACAGACCAGTAAAGACATATTCGAGCGGTATGTATTCGAAACTTGCATTTGCAATCACAGCCATACTTGAGACGGAGATCATGCTGATCGATGAGGTGTTAAGTGTGGGGGATGCAAAGTTTAAGAAGAAAAGTTTCAAAAAAATGAAATCTCTGATTTCAGATAAAAATCGTACCGTATTGATCGTTTCCCACAGCATTGAGACATTACAGAAACTTTGTACGCGTGTGCTCTGGCTTCATGACGGAAACTTAAAAATGGATGGAGATCCGAAAGAAGTATTAGCAGCTTACGATGAATTTATGAGTGAGTGATGCCGGAACTGGATATTGGGCCGGTTTGACATTTAAATAGCTGCGTGGTAAAATAGTAAGGCTTTTGAAATAAATTTGAGAGGTACAGGCTAAATGGATTTGAGACAGATTCAGGAAGCTGAGTTACAATTGCTGCAGGAGTTTGCAGCATGTTGTGATAAACATCAGTTACGGTATTATCTGGCAGGGGGGACGCTTCTTGGTGCAGTTCGCCATAAGGGATTTATTCCGTGGGATGATGATATTGATGTGATCATGCCGCGTCCTGATTACGAACGTTTTCTGGAAATTGCCCACAGCGGAGAGATTGAAGGCTGTCAGGTAATGGACGATTATCATGATATGCCTGTGAATACACCATTTGCAAAGTTAGAGAAACCGGATATCAAGGTTTCATATAAATTAAAACGGGAACAGCAGAATCTTTGGATGGATATTTTCCCGATGGATGGAATGCCTTCGGATGACCGTGAACTTGACCGGCATTTAAAAGAACTCAAACATTTAGATTACTGTCTGTGGCAGGCTCAGAGTGCGGAACAAAAGATCAGTAATCCAGTAAAGCGGATTGCAAAAGGAGTACTCTTTTTTTTGTATCGAAGAAAGGGCAGTCTGTATTATGCAAAAAAAATGACTGCATGTGCCAAGAAATATCCATATGAGAAGTGTGAATATGTTGGCTGCAGTGTAGGAAAGTACGGGAAAAAAGAACGAATCAGAAAATCGGATTTTGAGGAGCGTTGTCTGATGCAGTTTGAAGGACAGCAGTTTTACGTTTCCAAAGGATATGATATATATTTAAAAAATTTATATGGGGATTATATGACCATTCCCAAAGAAGAACAGAGACATATTCATTTAGAAGAGCAGGAGGAGCAAAGATGAATGTTGCATTACTTACAGCAGGCGGTATAGGAACACGCATGCACAATGAGATCCCAAAACAGTTTATCAATATTGATGATAAACCGTTGATCGTTTATACGATGGAAAAATTTCAGTCACATCCGAGTATTGATTATATATGTGTAGTTTGTTTGGACGGATGGCATGAGATTTTAAAAGCATATGCAAAACAGTTTGGCATTACAAAGCTGAAATGGGTAGTTTCCGGTGGAAAAAATGGACAGGAATCGATTCATAATGGTCTTATGGCGATCGCACAGGAATGTGGTGAAGATGATTATGTTATGGTACATGATGGAAACCGTGCTCTGGTATCCCATGACATTATTTCTGATTCTATTCGTATCTGCAAAGAAAAAGGATCAGCAGTTGCTGCAATCCCTTGTACAGAAGCAATTTTCCGTTGTGAGGATGCAGAAAATACCTGTGCAAATATCTCAATTCCAAGGGAAGATGTTGTAAGAACACAGACACCTCATACTTACCCAATCGGTAAACTCTTATGGGCACACGAAGAGGCTGCAAAGAGAGGAATCACAAATACAGCAGCATCCTGTGTACTGATGCAGGAACTGGGGGAGACTGTTTATTTTTCATCAGGTTCAGAAAAGAACTTAAAGATCACAACTGTTGACGATATGCAGATTTTTAAAGCACTGCTTCATGTAGAAGGGTAATGGGTGAGACGGATGTTGTTGGATAATACAGAGTATTTAGAACAACTGAAAGAAGTTGTGGAAAATTCAGGATTGGATTGGAACCGCCTGGATAAAAAATCTGTGATGGTTACCGGTGCAGCAGGTATGCTTGGTTCTGGCATGGTTGACCTGCTTATTTACTTAAATGAGCATACGGATCTGACTATAAATATCTACGCTTTGGGAAGAACAGAGAGCAAACTGAGACAGCGCTTTTTACCATTTATCGACAAGTCATATTTTCATATCATAACGATGGATATCAGTACTGAGATGCATATGGAAGAGGATGTAGATTACATTATCCATGCCGCAAGCAATGCAGATCCTGCAATGATGGCAAAATATCCGGTAGATACGTTACTTGCAAATGTGGTAGGTATCAATAATTTATTAGATCTTGCAAAACGAAAAAATGCACAGAGAGTATTGTATGTTTCATCGGGTGAGATGTATGGACAGCCGGATGATACATTAAAGAGTGGCTTTTATGAGGGATACTGTGGAGTGGTTGATTATGCCAATCCAAGATCCTGTTATCCGTCTGGAAAACGTGCGGCGGAAGTATTATGTCAGAGTTACATCAGTCAGTATGATCTGGATGTAGTCATTGTGCGTCCATGCCATTGCTATGGTCCGACAATGACAGCGACAGACAGCAGGGCAGTATCACAGTTTTTCCGGAAAGTACTAAATGATGAGGATATTGTATTAAAGAGTGATGGAACCTTAGAGCGTTCTCATTGTTATGTTACAGATGCAGTAATGGCAATGTATTATGTTCTACTGAAAGGGGAAAACGGTGGTGCATACAATATTGCTGATCAGGCATCTCAGGCAGACATCAAAACACTTGCTTCGCTGATTGCTAGTACAAAGAATAAAAAAGTTGTATTTGATCTGCCGGATGAGCAGGAAAAGAAAGGGTTTTCTAAGGTTGTTAAGGCAGTATTAGACGGACAGAAGTTAGAACAGCTTGGATGGAAACCACAGGTACATTTAAAAGAGGGTGTGGAATGCACACTCCGCATTTTAGAGAATATATAGAGGGATACACAGATGGGAGAAGCAACCAGAAGCCTTTCTGAGGGTAAGTTTTTTCTTAATATATCAAAAAAGGCAAACAAGCAGTTTTGGAAATATGTTGACCGTGCACTTGCAAATGCATACAATAAAATCAAGTTTGGGAATCTTCCGATTGACAATCATAAGATCTTGATGCTTACTTCAAGGGGGACTTATAATTGTCATCCGAGAGCGATCGCAGATGAGATTATACGCCAGAATCTTCCGTACGAGATTGTATGGGTGGTACGAAAAGAAAATATTGATAATCATGAATGGTATCCAGAAAATTTAAAACTTGTGCAGCGTGGCTCTTATGAATTTTATGAGGAAGCTGCCACGTCAAAAGTGTGGATCGATAATTCCGTTACATTCTCTTATCTTTTTGCAAAGAAGAGAAAAGAGCAGGTTTTATTTGAAACATGGCATGGAAGTTTTGGATTAAAGAAATTTGACGCTTCTGTCAACAATAATAAGTACTGGGTAAAAAAGGCATATCAGGAGGGAAAACAAACAGACTATTGTCTGACAAACTGTAAGTTTGAAGAAAATTTATTTAAGGACACGTTCTGGGAAAACACAGAGATGCTTCCATATGGACATCCGAGAAATGATATCTTATTTACAGCAGATACAGAAGAAACAAAGAAGCTGGTTACATCAATCAGAAAGAAGTATCACCTCAAGGATGATATGCACGTTCTTTTATATGCTCCAACTTACCGCGATGTACAGAATGCAGGTCTTTACGATCTGGATTATGATGCAGTAGTGGAGGCGTTGGAGGAGAGATTTGGTGGCAAATGGGTTATCATGGTGCGCTATCATTTTCTTGACCGCAAGTTGGCAAATCTGGATATGACAAATCCAAATATCCGTAATGCGACAGATTATCCGGATATTCAGGATCTGATGCTGATTGCAGATATTGGTGTGACAGATTATTCCAGTTGGATTTACGATTACTTTTTCACGAAGAAGAAAGCAATGCTGTATGTCCCGGATATTGAAGAATATGAAGCAAAAGACCGTGAATTTTTATTCCCGATCGAGACAACACCATTCCCGATCGCAAAAACAAATGATGAATTATGTGAAAACATCAGAAAATTTGATGAAGAGAAATATCAGCAGGACTATCAGAAATTCTATGATAAGATGGAATGTTACGAAGATGGACATGCCGCAGAGCGTGTTGTAGAGAAGCTGAAAGAAATTATGCAATAGTGGCAGGTATGGAGAAGATGACATGGAAAAACGCCGGCGCAATATAACAGTATATATTGTAATCTTTTTAACAGGATTCATATTTTCTGCGTCGGTTGCTGCCATGTGTTTGTCTAAAAATTTTAATTTAAATAAGTTTTACGATGTAGGCGACATTTGTGAGGTACTATATTCAAAGTTACTTGTTTCCGGTACCGACTGGATTTACGATGCCAATGAGGGGCAGAGTGAAATCAGCAGTGAAAATGCCGCCTTTTCGTTTGACTTAATGCAGCCTGATTGTGAGTGGAAATATATGAAAGTACAATTGGGCAATATGAACGTGCCAGAAGTAACATGGCATTTTTATTTTTATAACAGTGCATATGAAGTAACCGGAGAACAGGAAGTGAGCCTTACAGACGGGGAAAATTTATGTGAACTGGATGCAGGGAAATTTAGTTTTGTAAATATTGCTGCAGAGGGGCAGACTGGAACGAAGTTTTGCCTTGAGCGGGTTACTTTTTATGAGAATGAACCTGTATTTGAGATGGGAAAATATATTGCATATATGATGCTGTTTCTTGGCATTTATTTCATTGTGTTTTTTCTTTTGTGGAAAATATTTTCGAAAAAAATATCAGGGATCAATGTGTATGCTCCGGTTTGTCTGTTAGAAGACTGCTATATAGAAATTGGAAAAGTCCTTCATAAAATCATGCCGTTTACTTTTTCAATGCCGGAAAACATATTAAGCAGGATCAGAACGATACTGTGGCTTTGTATGTTTATTTTTATGACAGTGATAGATGACACTTCAAATTATAAAAAAGTGGGTTATAATTATCTTTTGATTGTATGTTCTTTCATATTGTTACTACTGGCGGTGTTCATGATGAAAAAACCGTTAAGGCGTCTGTACTGGAAAAATAAAATGGTGTTATGCTGGCTTATCCTGTGGATTATGGCATGTGTTTCTGATCTTTTTGTCTATAAAGATTTTCATTATACCGGATACATAATGATTTTTGTAATAGGATTTTTTGCTTTTGTGTGGGGAAATATGAAACACCGGACACAGGTGATCTGGGAGATGATCAATGCAATACGGCTCAGTTTTCTGCCGGCATGTCTTTTTTGTGTATTATTCCGACCGTTGATAGCTGGAATACGTTATTCAGGAATCAATAATAATCCGATCCCGTTTGCGATATACCTGAATACGGTCATCATAAGTTTTTGTGCATCACTGTTAAAACGACAAAAAATAAAAGTAAAATATTATATTTGGAAAGAAATAGTGGATATAGCCGCTATATTGGCTGCTTTATATATGGAGTGGAGAACCCAGTCTACATTTTCCATTATCTTACTGCCGTTGATACTGCTTGCTTTTTTTGTAAAAGGCGTACATTTCGATATACGGTTTAAAAACAGAAAATTTGCCGGATGTCTGCTGTTAATAGTTCTATTGGCATTTCCGGTATTTTTAAGTGCGGACTGGTCGCTTAGAAATGTGGCTGTAAAATGTGGAACGCAGATAATTTTTGATAATGACCTGTTTAAGGAGGTTGCGCAAAATTATTATCTGCCAGGAACACAGGTGGTATATGCCTCTGGCACGGAGAAAAGCCGTATCGCAGAAAAATTGGGTTCTTCAAAAAATCTGGATCAGTTAACCAGTGGAAGGACACAGTATTATAAAGTGTATCTTAGAAATATGAATCTATGGGGACATTCTGGTTCGGTCTATTTTTATGGGGCAAAACATCAGGCACATAATGCACTTATTATGATCGCATACAGATATGGTGTGTTTACTGTGATCCCGTATTTTATGTTAATGTTTTATTTTTTCGCTTCGGCTGTTAAAGCGTTATGGAAGAACCGGGAAAAGATAGCACTTTGGTTTTTATTTGTCATATCATGGAGTGTTGGAATCATGATGATGTGTGATAATATTGAACAGCCGTTCCGATGGATCTGCTGGGTTGTATATTTTGTTGGTATGGGATATTTTTTCCCGGAACGAAGCATTGATAATGAGTTGGAGTGAGAAAATGATGCGGAATATAGGAAAAATTTTGATCACACTCTGGGTATGCGCGATGCTTGGACTGGTAACGGGAATGTTTTTTTCTTCGAGGATACAGTTTGCAGGAAATGGAATCAAGTATGATCTTGGAGACGATTTTTATCAGGTCGGGGAAATATTTGAATTTTCGGATAGTCAGGTAGCGGGAGCAAAGGATATTACAAAACAGGGAAGGATACGGTGGACCTTTAAAAACCCTTTTTATGGAAAATCAAGTTCGTATCTGTTGTTTTTTATTGAGGGACAGGCGGTAAATGGACATGCAGTGACAGTGCGTATTCAGGATGTGAATAAAGAGGATATTACACAAATCGTACAGACTGCCGGGGAAGGATGGAACATAGCGCCTTTTTCTGTACAGGAGGCAAACCGTTTCCGTATTGTACTGGATATAGGGGATGACTGCGGTGTTGCGATCACGGCTGTGAAAGTGTTGGAAAGAAAGCCGGTAGGATATGAAATGCTTATGATTGCGGCAGCAATCAGTTTTTGTATCTATGTGGCGGGATATGCATTATACAGCAGTTGGAAGAAAAAACATAATATGGAATCCCTGGGACAATTATGCATCGAACTTTTACAGAAAGTTTATGTGAGACTCGGAGAATGTGGTATGGCATGGAAGAGGAGTCTTGGGCAGTTCTGGTCGGGAGTGCTGCGGCAGATTTTATGGATTTTCCTGTTTTGGTGCTGTTTTATAACGGAAATGAATGGAAGTTATTTAAAAACAGAGGCACACAGAAATCTTCTGATTGCCGGAAGTTTATTGCTGGTATTGATTGGAATGTTGTATGCTGAAAAAAAAATCAGGTTGTGCCCATGGGATGATATATTGTCAAAGTGTTATTTTGCATTTGCGGCATGTCTCACATTATCGGATTTTATGATCCATAAGAAAGTTGGGGGAGAAGGAATGGTTCTGTTGTTTGTCATTCCGTTTGTGATCTTTATGTGGCAGAATATGGAAAACCCGGCAGACTTATTTTACGATATCCTGATTGCAGGTGCCGTGATCATTGTAATAATAATTTTAGATCACATTATGTTTGGAATGCAAACAAACAGTGCAGCAACAATTTTCTGGTCCGACCTTGCGACAGATGGGGACAGAAGAAGGGTTTTAAAACAGTTTCTCTGGACAATGAGTCCGTGGGGGCATAATGGGACATTTACCTGTTTTGGTGAAAAACAGGCGATATACAGCGGAGCACTTGGAGTGTTGTACCGTTATGGGGTGTTTGCGTTTATTCCTTATATGGTAATGATCGTATGCTATTTTGTGAGGCTGGTCCAGAATATATCAAAGAAATGGTATATTGCTTTATGCGGTATGGTTTTACTGGCAGTTTCCTGTGTGACAGATTTTGAACTTGTCTTTGGAAGCTGGTGCTGGGTTTTGTTTTATCTGTGCATGGGATATTTCTTTTCAAATAGATCGGGGGAAAATAAAAATGCGTCTTTTAATAGTAGAAGATGAAAAGGATTTAAACAATATCATAGCAAAAACACTGCGGGATGCCGGATATGTGGTAGAAACTTGCTATGATGGAAATGCGGCATTAGATTATCTGCTGTCGGATGAGGTTTATGATGGTGTTCTTTTGGATGTTATGATACCTGGAAACGATGGTTTTCATGTGCTGGAAAAAGTCCGAAGAGCCGGGATAGAGACACCGGCTCTTTTTTTAACAGCAAAAGATGATATAGATGATATTGTTACCGGACTTGATATTGGGGCAGATGATTATATGGTAAAACCGTTTTCGTTTAAAGAACTGCTTGCAAGAGTGCGGGTAATGACACGGAGAAAACCGGAGATTCAGGAAAATATATATAGATGTATGGATTTGACGGTTAATTATAATACGCATGAGGTAAAAAGGGGAGGCAGTCTGATCAGTCTGTCGCCAAAAGAATTTCAGATATTGCTGTTTCTGGTAAGAAATAAAAATATTGTAGTCACAAGGGAACAGATCGCTGAAAATATATGGGATATTGATGAAGGAGGAAACTCAAATGTGATCGATGTGTATATCCGTTATTTACGCAGGAAAATCGATGATGATTTCGAATATAAAATGATTCAGACAGTAAGAGGAGCAGGATATCTGTTAAAATGCGAAAATTAAAACAAATTTCAATCAGAAAATATATCATTTTGGGAATTATGATTAGTATGTTTTTTATAATGCTGTTGATGCTTGCATTTGTAAACAGACTGGCAGAAGGAGCAATTAAGGAAGATGTACAGGTATATTTGTTAAATGAGGTAGTTGAAAGATCAAGGAATGTCTTATACAAAGATGGAAAATTTGTGGCTGAGCAGGATATGGAACAGGATGATAACATATATCTGTTGCTCTTGAATAAGCAGGGGGATGTGTTGTTTGGAAGTTATCCAGAAAATATAAAGCCATATAATAAAGTCAGTAAAAATCAGCTTGTTACAGTAAAATGCAAAAAGCAAAAGTATTATATGTATGATAAGGCAATCCGTCGATTAACGAGACAATATGGAGATAAAGTATTTGCGAGAGTTATTGTAGATAAAAAGAATGTCAGAAGCGAATATTTAAAAATAAAATATGAAGGATATCTGATGTCTATGGTTATGTTGATTCTTGTGTTATTGTATTCGATGTATATAGCACAGAAGATTACGGAACCGCTGAAACAGATGTGTCATGTTGCGGAAAATATCGGAAAGGATGATAATTTGTCTGCGAGAGTTGATTATGATGGAAAGTTTGAAGAAATCCGTGTGTTATCTGAGGCAAATAACCGGATGTTAGCTCGTATAGAACATATGTTTCGGGCACAACGCCAGTTTAATTCTGATGTTGCACATGAATTGCGTACACCGGTTGCTGTTATTTTGGCACAATGTGAGTATATCAGTGAAAAAAAGCCGAGTCTGGAAGATTACCAGGAATTTGCAGAAGTTATTGAAAGACAGACAAGAAAAACGAATGAAATTATTGAAAAGCTGCTTAATTTAAGCAGGATGGAACAGGGGAGAATTAAAGTCCAGTATGAGATGGTTAATTTACAGGATCTGCTACAGGTAATATGTGAGGATGAGCAGGAAAAATCTGGAGAAAATCTGCATATCAGCTTTAAACTTGAACCGATAGAAGCATATATAGATATTCAGCTTATGACGATCCTTGTGCACAATCTGATTGATAATGCTGTAAAATACGGTGGCAATGCTGTAAAAATTGAGGTTGGGACAAGACAGGTAGAAAATGAAATAAGATTATGGGTCATGGATCATGGCTGCGGTATCAGTAAAATAGATCAAAAAAATATTTTTCAGCCATTTTACAGGTCGGAAAAATCAAGAAACTCAAAGGGAATCGGCTTAGGACTTTCCCTTGTGCAAAGGATTGCAGAATTGCATGGAGGAAGGATACAGGTAGAGAGCGAGTTGGGGAAAGGAAGCACATTTACATTGATATTACCTGTAAAAAAGGAAGTTTAATGGAATTTTAATGTTTCTATAATAGAATAACGTGCGTGATTAAAAAATTATCATAGAGGTATACGACAGATATGACACATTTAGACGCGTTAGAAGCAGAGTCGATTTATATTATGCGTGAGGTAGCAGCAGAATGTGAAAAGCCGGTAATGCTATATTCTATTGGAAAAGATTCATCCGTGATGCTGCATCTTGCAATGAAGGCATTTTATCCGGAAAAGCCGCCGTTTCCGTTTCTTCATGTCAATACGACATGGAAATTCAGGGAAATGATAGAGTTTCGGGATAAAACGGCCAGAGAGCTTGGGATTGAGATGTTAGAGTACATCAATGAAGATGGAGTACGACAGGGAATCAATCCGTTTGATCATGGATCAGCCTATACGGATATTATGAAAACGCAGGCGCTAAAGCAGGCGTTGGACAAGCATGGATTTACGGCTGCCTTTGGAGGAGGCAGGCGGGATGAAGAAAAATCAAGGGCAAAGGAAAGAATTTTTTCATTTCGAAATGAACAGCATGCCTGGGATCCGAAAAACCAGAGACCGGAAATGTGGAAACTTTTTAATACCCGTATCAATAAGGGAGAAAGTATCCGTGTTTTTCCGTTGTCTAACTGGACGGAAAAGGATATCTGGCAATATATAAAACAGGAAAATATTCCGATTGTATCACTTTATTTTGCGAAGGAACGGCCTGTAGTCAGGCGTAACGGACAGCTTATTATGGTGGATGATGACCGTATGAAACTGTTGCCGGGAGAAAAAATAGAGCAGAAAATGGTGAGATTTCGAACATTGGGATGCTATCCGTTAACGGGAGCAATGGAATCATCGGCTGGGACACTGGATGCAATTATTGAAGAGACACTTGCATCTGTTGAATCAGAACGTACAAGCAGGATCATTGATTCCGATGGCGGAGCGGCCAGCATGGAAAAGCGAAAACGAGAGGGATATTTTTAAGATGAAAAATGATTTGCTGAAATTTATAACATGCGGAAGCGTAGATGATGGAAAGTCAACTTTGATAGGGCACATGCTGTATGATGCAAAGTTGATCTTCACAGATCAGGAAAAGGCACTGGAGCTGGATTCGAAGGTAGGATCCAGGGGAGGAAAAATAGATTATTCACTTTTGCTGGATGGACTGATGGCAGAACGTGAACAGGGAATAACGATTGATGTAGCATATCGTTATTTTACGACGGAAAACAGAAGTTTTATTGTGGCAGATACACCCGGTCATGAAGAATATACCCGTAATATGGCAGTAGGGGCATCATTTGCATCACTAGCGGTTATTTTGGTTGATGCCAGTCAGGGTGTGCTTTTACAGACAAAACGTCATGCCAGGATATGCGCTCTTATGGGAATACGTCATTTTGTATTTGCAGTGAACAAAATGGATCTGGTGAACTATGATCAGATGCGCCTTGCTAAAATAGAAAAAGCAATACAGGTTTTGATGGCAGAATTTCAATATAAAACAATGAAAATTATTCCGGTATCTGCAACAGAGGGTGACAACATCACAAAAAAATCAGAGCAGATGTTGTGGTATACCGGTCCAACGCTGCTTGCTTATCTGGAAGAGGTTGATGTATCAGAACCACAGGAAAAGCAGGCATTTATTATGCCGGTTCAAAGGGTATGCCGCCCTGATTCTGACTTTCGGGGGTTTCAGGGACAGGTTGAATTGGGAGAAGCTGCGATAGGGGATATCATATCTGTACGGCCGAGTGGAGAAAAAGCCAGAATCATTCAAGTGTTCTGTGGTGACAGGAAAACAGAAAAAATTATAAAAGGTCAGGCGGTTACGATCCAATTGGATACGGAGATAGATATATCGCGCGGATGTGTTTTGGAAAAAGATGCAGAGCTTGAAATTGGTTCTATGTTTGCAGCAAAGATTCTGTGGATGGATGATAATGCTCTGGTAGCCGGCCGTAATTTTATTCTTAAACTGGGGACGCAGATGGTTCCTGCAACCGTTATGAACATTAAATATAAAGTTGATGTAAATACGGGAGAGGAGGTATTTGCGGATACCATTTATAAAAATGAGATTGCATTTTGTGAGATATCGACAGGAAGTAAAATTGTATTTGATAAATTTGAAAATAACCGTGAACTGGGCGCACTTATATTAATTGACAGGATCAGTAATATGACCTCGGCATGTGGGGTTGTGGTACATGCGTTAAAGAGAGAGGCAAATCTGACCTGGCATAATATGGATATTACAAAAGAACTGAGGGAAAACCAGTTAGGACAACAGGCAGTTACAGTCTGGTTTACAGGGTTGTCTGGTTCCGGAAAATCTACATTGGCGAATGCATTGGAAAAGCGCCTTTTTGCAATGGGCAGACATACAATGCTTTTAGATGGGGATAATGTCCGGATGGGACTTAATAAAAATCTTGGTTTTGAAGAAAAAGACAGAATTGAAAATATCCGTCGTGTTGCAGAGGTAGCAAAGCTGATGAATGATGCTGGTCTGATCGTTATGACAGCTTTTATTGCTCCATACAGGCAGGACCGGAGAAATGCCAGAGAAATAATCGGAGACAGATATATTGAAGTATATGTGAGTACGTCATTAGAGGAATGTGAAAGAAGAGATGTAAAGGGGCTGTATCGAAAAGCAAGAAACGGTGAAATTGCTAATTTTACAGGTGTTTCCAGTCCTTATGAAAAGCCTGAATATGCAGATGTTATAGTAGATACCAGTCAATATAGTGTAGATGAGAGTGTTGAAATGATATTAGAGGCAATGGAACCATACCTGCAGTTACGGAGGAATGAAAGATAAAATGAGTATTGTATATATCAGTGTCGGAATGCAAAAAACAGGAACAACTGCACTGCAGAGTTTTATGCGGGAAAATGAGAAAGCGCTTGAAGATCAGGGATGCTGCTATCCGTTACTGAGACTTGGAATAGCGTCAAAATATAATGATAGAAATGCACATTTTCTTGTTTATCGGGCTTCTGAGATAGAAGAGAAAAGTGATCGGGAAGATGAGGAACGAAGAGTAAGAGAAAAAGCATTTGCAGATTTGGGTGATCTGGCAAAAATATATCCGAAGATTATATTATCGGATGAATTGATATGGCACAGATATTTAGATGTAAAAAATTTTTGGAAAAATGCGGTAAATGATTTCAAAAAGATTCAATGTGATGTAAAAGTGATTGTTTATTTAAGACGACAGGATTTGTTTATACAGTCATTGTGGAACCAGAGTGTAAAGGCAATGCCGAGAATAGAAAAAACTTTTGAGGAATGTATCCGGACAAATCAGTTCAAATATTATCCATTGGATTATTATAAAAATCTCTGTAAAATCGCAGAAGCTGTTGGCAGGGAAAATATAATTGTACGGGTATATGAAAAGGGACAGTTTGAAGGAGAAGAACATACGATATATTCGGATTTCCTAAAAAGCATAGATGCCAAAATGACGGACGAATTTACAAAAGAGAATGTGATACCAAATGACAGTCTTGATGGAAATTTCATAGAATTAAAACGAATTATGAATCAGATTCCGGATTATAAACTAACGAATGATTTTATGAGAAATCCGATGTGCGCAGCAAGCGGATTTTGTAAAAATACAGATTCATTGGGGAAAATGGGAATGTTTTCCTATGCACAGCAGTTAGAGTATCTGAAGCAGTTTCAGGAAAGCAATCAAAAAACTGCAAAAGAATTTTTGAACAGATCAGATGGGGTACTTTTTTATGATCCGGTTTTGGAACAAAAACAGTGGACATTAGAACCAGAAAAAATGTACCGGGATCTGCTGGTTATGATGTGTGAAGAATTTTGTGAGCAGGAAAAAAAGATTACGGAATTGAGAAAGGAGACACAGATATTAAAAGAAGAGGTAAGAAAATTGAGAAATAGTCTGTTTTTCCGTGGATATAGAAAATTGCGCAGACTGATCATAAAAGATTGATGGCAAAGGATATGAGGCAGGAGGAAATGCCGTGAATATATGCAAAGGAAAAACAGGGCGCTTTGCTGTCTCGATGTTAAAAGCAGGTTCGATTGGATTCGGTGGAGGAAATGCACTGATCCCGTTGATTGAAAAGGAGACAGTACAAAAAGAAAAGTTTCTGACGGAAGAAGAATTCGAGAGAAAGGTTGTTGTTGCAAGTATAACGCCAGGAGCACTTCCGATAGAATTGGCTGGTGGAATAGGCAGACAGTTAAGTGGCATGAAAGGAATGCTGATCGGGGCATCTGCAATAGCTTTTCCTGGGACTGCTGCTATGCTTATTATGCTGGTGTTTACCCTGCTGGCAAGCCAGAGCATAATACATCAGATCGAATTTTTGTTTGTGGGTATTACGGGATATATTTTATGTCTGTTAGCAGGATATGTGAAAGGGACGGTACAAAAAGTGCCGGAAAAAAGCCGGTATATACATATTATGGTTATGTGTATGGTCTTTTTTATAACTGGCATGAAAAATATATATAAAATTATGGGGATACATGAGGAAGTTCCTGTGTCCCTTTCCACAAGTCAGGTATTTGCAGTGGTTTTCTTTTTTATGATATATACAGGAAAGAAAAAATCAAAAGTAAATATGATAGTTGTGGATATAATCTGTCTTTTCTATATTTTTAGTGGTTCAAACATGATGACAACTGAAAAAAAATATTTACATTTTGGAATATCATTGGTTATGTTTGTTCTTGGGACACGGGAGTTTGGAAAATCGATTATGGCTGAAAAAGACGTGATACGTGACAGACTGTTAAAGAATGTACAGTGGACATCAGTTGTAAAAGGATTATTTATTTCAATGATCGTTATATTTCCGGCTGTTTTTGTAACAAAAGAGAGTATTCCGTTTATGGGAAAGGGAATTTTATCATCATGGATGTCATTTGGAGGTGGAGACGCATATCTGACGGTAGCAGACGGTCTGTTTATTGATGAAAAAATGATATCTGAGGATTTGTTTTATGGATATCTTGTACCAATTGTAAATGTACTTCCGGGATCTATTTTATGTAAAATATTAAGTGGAATAGGGTATATGATTGGTTATCATGCATCTCAAAATATCTTGGCGGGATGTGTGGTTGCAATAGCTGGTTTTTTCTGTGGAATTTTTGCATCATGCAGTGTTTTTGGAATTGTGGAAAACATTTATGAGATACTGGATGAGTTACCGGTATTTTGCAAAATTAAAAGATGGATACGTACGGTTGTATCTGGATTAATGTTTTCGGTTATCAGCTCACTGATTTATCAAAATGTGAGATTGCAACGAAATTATGGGTACAGGTATTTGACAGTTATTACGATGGGAATATTTATGATGGATTTATTTATGCAAAAATCAGGTGTCGAAAGTAAAAAAATAGTAATGATATCGGTTTCCCTGGCATTTGTAATTTGCAATGTTTTGTATACATGATAGTTGTAGAAAAGTTGACAAAAGATATGGAAAGTGATACTTTTTTACTATAGAAAAAAGGAAGGGGAGCTTAATAACATGAAGATAAAACAGTTGATGGCAATCGGTCTTAGTGCATTGATGGTTACTGCTTCGGCTGCACCGCAGACTGCTTTTGCAGAAACATTGGAGGAAGTAACAGAAGCGTCGGAAACGCCGGAGGCGGTAACAGCGGCAGAAACGGAGACGTCTGAGACAGAGACCACAGAAACCGAAACGGAAGAGGTGGAAACAGAAACATCTGAGACAGAAGAATCAGAAACAGATGAAACAGAAACATCTGGGACAGAAGAATTGGAAGCAGACGAAACGGAAACATCTGGGACAGAGGAATTAGAAACAGAAACATCTGAGACAGAGACAGATGTTCAGGAAGATACTGAGACAGAAACCACAGAAGTGCCAACGGAGACAGAGATAGACGAAACAGAGGACACAGAATTAGACACAGAGATCGTGACATATGGTGCAGGTGGACTGAGTGTCAATGTTGTAGATGATTATGGTGCAGATGGAACGGACAAGAATGCAGATACAACTGCATTCCAGAATGCGTTAAATGCGGTAAGAGATGCAGGAGGCGGTACGGTTACAGTTCCAAACGGAAACTATTATATTGATAAGTCGCTCGTTATTTATTCGGACACGACGCTTTCTTTAAGCAGTGGTGCAGAAATTATCAGAACGGTTTACGATGTGCCTATGATCAGGGATTATTCTGGAAGCCAGTCAGAGGTTCTGAGTGGACAGGGATATGGTTATGCAAAGAATATTACCATTACAGGAGGTACATGGAATGGTAATGTTTCAGGAACAAGTTTTGCAACAAAAGAAGACATTATGCGTATTTACTGTGCAACAAATGTAAAGATATCTGACTGTACCATAAAAGGTGTATGTGGAGACCATCATCTTGATTTTGCATCTGTAGATAAGATCAATGTCAGCAATGTGAAACTTAGTGGTTTTGTTAAATTGTCTACGGTAGATTACAGTAGTTTGGAGAAGGGCGATGAAAACCAGAATGAGCTGAATTCTGATACACTTTCTTCTATCACCTCAGAGGCAGTTCAGTTTGATATGTTTGAGGGAAAAGGCTGTAAAAATGTGACGGTATCCGGCTGTACATTTGACGGAGTATTAAGCGGTGTCGGAAACCATCATGAAAAAGGAAATACATCCAACATAAAGATTTTAAATAATACATTTAAGAATGTTGAGAATACCTGTGTGAACTTATACAGCTTTACCACAACCGAGGTATCAGGAAATACGGCAACAAATGTCAGAAGTTTTGCGCGTGTGTATGGTGGAAGCGACTGCACCATCGATAATAATACGATTTCAACGTATACAGATACGGCAAAGAGTAATTTTAATATGTTCCGTGTCAGTGATAAGGCAGTTCTGACAATCTCAAATAATACCATAAATGGTGCAGGTCTTGCAGGTATTAAGTTAGATGGCAGTTCGAATGTCAGCATTACAGGAAACAAGATCAGTAAAACGACGCATAATGCGATTACAGTAAATGAATCAACAGCAGTGATCAGTAATAATACGATTGCAAATGCAGGAAATATTGGTATTTATTATAGCAAGGGAAAAGGAAGTGCTGATAATAATACAATTACAGATGCTGGTCTGCGTGGAATTGGTATCCAGAATAAGAGTCAGGTAACAACGATCAGTGGTAATACGGTTACAAAAGGAAAAGAACAGGGAATCTATGTGTCTGAGAATTCTAAAGTTGACAGTATTACGAAAAATACGATCCAGAACAGTGGAACAGATGCAATCAGTATTTTGAAAGCAACAGTAACAACCATTGGTGGAAGTGCAGAAAATAAAAATACAATTGATGCACCAGGGGATTCCGGTATCTATGCAAGCGAAGCTGTTATAACAGAAATTTCATCCAATGAGATCAGCAATGCAGCAAAAACAAGCGGTGCAGCAGCAGTCCGTCTGAATAATATTACATCCTCTGTAAAAGTGGCGGATAATAAACTGACATCATCCAAGCAGTATGGTGTGTATGCAACATCTGCGATCGCTGATATTACTGGTAATGTAATTGACACACCGGCGCTTACCGGCATTTATATCAAAGGTGGTTCTGGTGTAAAAGTTACAAATAATAATATTACTGGAAACAAAGGCGGATCGGGTATTTATCTTGTAGAAAATGCTTCAGTTACAGAAATCAGCGGAAATACGATCACAAATTCCAAAGAAAATGGTATTTATGTTAAAGATTCAACTGCAAAAACTGTTTCGGAAAACACGATTACCAGTCCGGGAACCAGGGGTATTAGTTTCAGCGCCGGAAAAGCAACAACGGTAAGCAAGAATACGATTACCAAACCGAAACAGGATGGTATTTATGTCGCTGAGAAATCAAAAGTTACGACAATCGGTGGAACAAAGAACGAAAAAAATACTATCACAACGGCTGGCGTAAATGGAATTGCTGTAAAATCAGCAGTTGCGTCGACTGTAGCTGGAAATGAGATAACCGGTTCAAAGTCAGCGAATATCCGTGTTGAGTCAGCAACAGATGCAGTGACAATCAGTCAGAATACACTGACTTCTGCAGCAAAGCAGGGAATCAGTGTAAGTGGCGGAAAGATTAAGATCAACAGTAATACGGTGAAAAAATCAGGAACATACGGTATTTATATCGAAGGTTCCAAGACAGATGGAAGCGTTACGAAAAACACGGTTGATAAAGTTACCAGTGGAAACGGTATTCGTGTATGTGATGGAAAGATCAGTTTGACAGGCAATACCGTAAAGAACACAAAAAGCCAGGGAATCTATGTTGTAAAGGGAACTGTTACTTTAAAAGATAATAAGGTATCCGGAACGAAGGATAAAGGATTTAAAGCAGCAGGTGGAAAAGTATATTTTGTTGACGGAAATGCAAAAATGCTGTTATCTGGAAACGAGCTGACAGTTCAGGGAACATCTGACAGCAAGGCTAAATCCATTACGATTCCTGCAAAGGTTGCAGTGGGAAATGTGTCTTTTAATGTAACATCAATCAAAGAGAGCGCATTTAAAGGAAACAGCAAGATCACAGATGTTACCGTGGGAACGAATTTAAAGAAAATTGGTGACAGCGCATTTGAAAAGTGTAGTAAACTTAAAACTGTAAACGTGTCGTCCACAAAATTAAATTCGATTGGTAAAAAAGCATTTTATAATTGTAAGTCATTGACAACAGTGACATTAAAGACAACAAAACTCACAAAGAATAACATTGGAGCAAATGCTTTTGCGAAAACCAAAGCAAGCTGTACATTTAAGGTGCCGAAAAATAAGATTTCTGCTTATAAGAAACTTCTTAAGAGTAAAGGTGCAGGTGCAAAGATAAAAGTAGTAAAGAATTAATTTAACCAAAAATATTATTGTTGTGCAGAAAAGCCGATCCGACTGCAAAAATGCAGTCGGATTGGCATTTGCTATTTAAGGGGAAAAATGTCTGGAAAAAGAACGGGATGGATTGTCAGAATTATTTTAGTGATAAGTGTTTTTATGGTTGCCCAAAATGGAACATTTCGCGTATATGCGGCAGAAACAGATTATCTGGGGAAAAAAGCAGACGATATAGAATCCGTTGTTTCCGGGGGATTTCGTGTTTATAATGTAACAGCGAAATCCATTCATAAGTTGCAAAGTGTGTTGACAAAAGCTGCGGAAGAGGCAACGGAGAAATGTCCGAGTAAAGTCATTATAGAACCGGGAATGTATACATTATCGAAAACGCTTCGGATTTCAAGCAATACATACCTTTCTATGAAGGGGGTTACATTTTTACAAAAGCGGGGCGTGACCGGAAATATGCTTAAGATTGGAATTGATACAGGACGTGAACGGGGATACTGTTATAAAAATATTACGCTATATGGAGGAACCTGGAATAAGAATGGGAATAGCGGCAGTTCTGTAATAAAAGTGGGGCATGCAGCAAATTTTAGTATGGATGGTGTCAAGGTAATGAATGTCGTCAACGGACATCTTATGGAAGCTGCGGGAATTAATGGATTCTATATCAAAAAATGTGCTTTTATGAATCAGACAAATGATATGGCGACACTTGGATCCACGGTGCCCGTATATGAGGCAATCCAGTTTGATATTCTTGAAATAACACATATGAAAGGTTACACCAGTGAGGATTTAAAAAACAAGAATATTGTAGTAGAGAATTCTACATTTCAAAATGTTCCAAGAGGTGTCGGAAACCATACATCGATTTTGAACAATCCGACCGAAAATGTAAGGATAGAGAATAATCTATTTGAAAATATTACAGATGTTGCAATTCGTGGAGAGGGATATATCAACATTAAGATCAGAAATAATGAAATCCGAAGAAGTCAGAATGGAATTGTGATTTTGTCACTGCGTAATTACGGAGGCACTTATCTTGGAAGTACACTGGCATCAGAGGGAAAGACCACAGCAGTTTCTCCATCTTATTATTGCGTACCGGCTAAAAATCAAAAAATTGTAATAGAAAATAATACGATCATATGTAACAATAATCATATCGAAGGTGAATATTATGGCATACTGGTTCAGGGAGTAAATTATACAAAAGACCAGAAGATAGCGGGAAAGGATACGATACCGGCAGGAGATTACTTTATCAGCGGTGTAAAAATTATTAACAATCATGTGGAGGCAACACAGTATGGCATTACATTGCTTAATACAAAAAATGCTGTCGTATCATCAAATCGGATAAATTCTAAGCATATACAGAATGGTCATGGGGTATATCTTGCCCAGAGCAGCAAAAAGTGCAAGATTACATCAAATACGATCAGTGGATTTAGTGGAAGTGGAATTTGTCTTGAACAAAATAGTTATGCAGAAAGTATTTCCAACAATAGGATCAGGACAACGGGGGAATATGGGATTGGTGTTCAGGGGGGAGCTGTAGATAAAATTGCATCAAACACGGTGACACAAACAGGAAATAAGGGAATCGTTGTCTATGATAATGTAAAGGTCGGTAAAATTGAAAAAAATACGGTCAGGTATTGTAGAGGATATGGCATTACGGTTGGGAGTATTCAAAAGGCGGTTGCCATACAGAATAATACCGTTATGGAATGCAATGACAATCAAATCTATGTTGATCCGGGAAATACAAAATATACGGTTACGATTGCCAAAAACAGACTAAAAGGGATGAGTTCCGGAAGTGGAATCAGAGCGGACAGTGGAGATGTTAAAATATCTTCTAATATAATAGATACAAGTGGCGTGGGTGTGTACTTATATGCACAGACAAAAGGAATTATCGAAGAAAATACTTATAACAATATTACGATGTATCAGATTTATATCGTAAATCAGTACAATGATAAAGAAAAGAATAAATATTCAAATTTGGCGAAACCGGTAGTACTCAAAACAATCGCAAAAAGTGAAAAAAGCATTCAGTTGATGTGGGAAAATGTAAAAGGAGCAGAGGGATACGAAATATACCGTTGTGGGGCGAAAAATGGAACCTACGAAAAGATAGCAACCGTATCTGGAAAAACAAGAAAAAAGACTGGCGTATATACGGATGTGAAGTTAAATCAAAATAAGCGTTATTACTATAAAATTCTGCCATATACCAAATCTTTTAATGGTAAAGTGAAAATACAGGGAATGTGCAGCAAAGTGGTTTCTATAAAAACAAAGAAGAAATAAACAGACCAGGGGGAATCAGTTTACATTAACAGACCAGGTATGCTATAATAATGCTGTTATACCCAAGTGTATAACAGCATTTTTTTGAGTATAAAGGACAATAACGATAGATGAAACAGTTAATTCGTGATAGACAGTTATTTATTCGCCGTATTTTTCTGATGTGCTATGATATGCTTGCTGTGTTTGTGGCGAGCATGATTGCGCTGATGCTGCGATTTGATCTGAATTTTTATAATGTACCGTCGGAATATCTCAATGAAGTCTGGAAAACACTTCCGTATATGATGGCAATCACATTGATCATTTTCTGGGCACTCCGGTTATATTCGAGTCTGTGGAGTTACGCCGGGGCACTAGAAATGATGTATGTTGTCTCAGCCTGTGTACTGGATACGATTGCGGTGACTGCACTGATTCTGGTGCGCAATTGGGGAGATATGTTTCCGGTTCCGCGAAGTTTTTATATTTTATATGGATTGTTTTTACTGGTACTTGTTATGGGCTGCCGGTATTCCTACCGCGGGATGCGCGCGATCCGCATCATGCGCAGAAATGGTGTCTACCGCAGAAATGTACTTGTGATCGGTGCCGGGGAAGCGGGAAATCAGCTCATCAAAGAGATCAATAACAGCCGTTATGTCAAGAAGAAAGTGGTCGGTGTGATTGATGATGACAAGACAAAAATCGGCAATTATATCCATGGCGCAAAGGTCATCGGTGACAGAAGCTGTATTTTAGATAAGGTGCAGGAACTGCATGTACATGAGATCATGATCGCAATGCCTTCTGCCTCACCAAAACAGATGAAAGGAATTCTTGATATCTGTAAAGAGACAGGATGTGAACTAAAACGTCTGCCAGGAATCTACCAGCTTGTCAATGGAGAAGTTGGAATCAGCAAACTGAAAGATGTTGATGTGAACGATCTGCTCGGAAGAGAACCTGTCACGGTCAATCTTGAGTCCATTATGGGTTATGTGTCGGGAAAGGTTATTATGGTAACCGGTGGAGGCGGCTCTATCGGAAGCGAGCTGTGCAGACAGATCGCAGAGCACAAACCAAAGCAGCTTATTATTTTAGATATTTATGAGAATACCACATATGATATACAGAATGAATTAAAGGTAAATTTCCCAGAGCTGGATCTGGTTGTACTGATCGGTTCTGTGCGAAATACCAACCGTATGAACTGGATTTTTGAGACCTACCATCCGGAGATCATCTATCATGCGGCAGCACATAAACATGTACCGTTGATGGAGGAGAGTCCGAATGAGGCAATCAAGAACAATGTTCTTGGCACATGGAAGATCGTGCAGGCGGCAGATCACTACCATGTAAAGCGTTTCGTTATGATTTCTACTGACAAGGCGGTCAATCCGACCAATATTATGGGGGCGAGCAAACGAATCTGTGAGATGATCATACAGACTTACAATAAGCGTTCGGCGACCGAGTACGTGGCAGTACGTTTTGGAAACGTGCTCGGCAGTAATGGAAGTGTGATCCCGTTATTTAAAAAGCAGATTGAACACGGCGGTCCTGTGACAGTTACTGACCCTAATATCGTGCGTTACTTTATGACGATACCGGAGGCGGTATCTTTAGTACTGCAGGCAGGGGCATATGCGAAAGGCGGAGAGATTTTCGTCCTTGATATGGGAGAGCCGGTCAGAATTCTTGATCTTGCGAAAAACCTGATCCTGTTGTCTGGTCATAAACCGGACGAAGATATCCAGATCGTGTTTACCGGACTGCGTCCTGGGGAAAAATTATACGAAGAGATGCTGATGGATGAAGAGGGACTGCAGGATACCGAGAATAACCTGATCCATATCGGAAAACCGATCGAACTGGATGAAGAAAAGTTTTTAAATCAGTTGGAGCAGTTAAAAGAGTATGTTGTGACAGAACCTTCTGACATCAGGGAATGGGTAAAAGAAATTGTGCCGACGTATCAGCCGAAGGAGGAGTAGAAAGGGGAAAGTATGAGACTGGAAATTCAGCATTTTTCCAAAATTAAACAGGCATCGGTTAAACTTGACGGAATTACTGTGATTGCAGGTGAAAATAATACGGGAAAGAGTACAATTGGCAAGGTTTTAGCATGCATGTTTAATTCTATGTACAGAGTGGATGAAAAAGCCTCACAGAAAAAGAAAGAACAGATAGAGTCATTGCTTCGCTATAATTGGGAAGCTGTCTTGTATCATAATTTGAAAAAAGGTGAGCAGAGTGTAACTGTGAATGTGCCTTCCCGAATCAGTAAAAAAAGATATGCAAATGCAGCAGAATTGATCATGGCAGCAGATGAGGAGAGAAAAATACAAATTATTTCTGAGTTATATGATAATCTTCGAAACGTGATTGATGATGAAGGCAGAGAGACATTATGTCATGAAATTTTAGAGAAAGTGAATGGTGTATTAAATTTAAAAACGGAGACTGTGGAACAGACCTTGATAGCAGATACTTTCGGCAGATATTTTTATGGTCAGATGAATGATCTGTATGAGCCAGAAAGCGAGGCGAAAGCAACATTGGTTATTCAGGGGAAAAAAGTGCATGTTGGTATTAAAAAAAATAGTGAGTATGTGATTGAAAGAGAAATTCCTATCATGCATGAGGCAATCTCGATTGATTCCCCGGCAATTATGGATTACATGAATTCATGGGAGTACAGCGATGGATTGAGTGCCCAAGATCTGCTTTTACTTCATAAATTGAGCGAAAAAACAGAAGATAATGTAGTTGCAGAACTTGTTGCCGGTAAGAGAATGGACGATATCATGCAGATATTGTCAGAGGTTACAAGCGGAAAAGTTATTAAAAATGATGATGGCGAATATATGCTGGCAGATGACGAAATGCATTTTTTTGAAATTGGAAATCTGTCCATGGGAATCAAAGCATTTTCAATATTCAGAACTTTGTTGGAAAAAGGCGCAATAAGAGAAAATGATGTATTGATATTAGATGAACCGGAAATACATCTTCATCCGGAATGGCAGCTTGTTTATGCAGAATTGATTGTATTGTTGGAAAAATATCTTCATCTTACGATACTAATCACTACACACAGTCCTTATTTTTTAGAGGCGATTGAAACATATACGAAAAAACATAATGTAGACAATATTACAAATTATTATCTTGCACAGGCAGATGGGAAAGAGACTGTTATGAAAGATGTAACGGGTGATTTGCAGTCGGTATATCAGTTGTTAGCGAAACCGTTTGAAAAATTAGAAAGCATACAGATGTCGGAATAGGTCGGAAATGGAGTTGCAATGACAGAAGAAGCAAAAGAAAAACTTCCCAAAGTTATGCAGTCAATGACTGCAACGTTGAAGCATTGTTCTAAAGATGGTAAAGATTATATGACGGATAGTATGTTGACGGCTGTTAATTTTGATCGTTTTTCAAAATATTATTGCCATACAACTAAAATAGCGCGACAGCCTAAAACGAATGATGCATTGTATTGTACAGAAGAGGGAAAATGGTATTTTGTGGAATTTAAGAATGGTGGAATAAAAAAAGATGAGATCTACCGGAAAATTTATGACAGCCTTATCATGCTGATCGAGACAGGAATGATCCCGGATTATCAATTTGCCAGAGAAAATATAAGTTATATTCTCGTGTACAATAAAGAAAAAATCATGCAGGAAAAACAGATCAAGGCTAACAGTGCAAAAAATCAGATTCATCGACATATGGAGCAAAAGCAGGAACAGTTATTTTGTCTTTTTGAGCTTGAAAAACTGTGCGGATATTTGTTTGATGAAACAAACACATATACCAAAGAGCAGTTTGAGCAGTTGTTTGTGAAAAAATATGAAAAATTAGAAGGTGGCAGATAGAAAAATGACAGGTTATCGATATATCAAAAGAATCATAGATATCGTACTCAGCGGACTTGCGATCATTATATTGTCCCCGCTGCTTTTGATCTTATGCATTGCGATCAAATTAGATTCACCGGGACCGATCCTTTTTACACAAAAGAGAGTCGGTATCCACAAGACGTATTTCCAGATTTATAAATTCCGGACTATGCGCACCGATACACCGAAAGATATGCCGACACATATGCTCACAAATCCGGAACAGTACATCACAAAAACCGGCAGATTCCTTCGCAAGACCAGCCTGGATGAACTGCCGCAGATCTTTAATATTTTTAAGGGGGATATGAGTATCGTAGGTCCCCGTCCGGCACTCTGGAATCAGGATGACCTTGTCGCAGAGCGCGATAAATACGGCGCAAATGATGTGACACCGGGTCTGACCGGCTGGGCGCAGATCAATGGTCGTGATGAACTTGAAATTCCGGTCAAGGCAAAATTAGATGGAGAGTATGTAAAAAAATATGGGTTTGCCATGGATGTGCGTTGTTTCTTTGGCACATTTGTAAGCGTTCTAAGACAGGATGGTGTCGTCGAAGGCGGAACAGGGAGCATGAAGGGGAAATGAAAAAGGTATTGATTTTAGGCGTCAACAGCTATATTGGCAATTCATTTCAAGAATATGCAGAAGAAAATTACCCAGGGGAGTTTGAAGTGACCAGGGTTTCTCTGCGTGGAGAAGCATGGAAAGAGGCGGATTGGTCAGAATATGACAGTATCTTAAATGTGACTGGTAAGGCACATGCAGATATCGGAAGCCTGACGGAAGAAGAAAAACAGGAATACTATACCGTAAATTGCGATCTTGCATGCGAAGCTGCAAAGAAAGCAGCAGAAGACGGCGCAGGACAATATATTTATCTGAGCAGCATCATCGTATACGGAGACAGCAGTAATGGCGGAGGGGCAGTACATATTACAAAAGATACAAAGCCTGTTCCGTCAAATTTTTATGGGGACAGCAAGTGGCAGGCTGAGCAGAAACTACAGGCGCTGTTTGAGGAGCTTAAGAAAGATGATGGAAAAAACAATACTGCACTTGCAATCGTCCGCCCGCCGATGATCTATGGAAAAAACAGCAAAGGCAATTTTAAGATGCTTGTAAAGTTAGCGGATAAGGTACCGGTATTTCCAAATGTAAAAAATGAGCGGAGCATGCTTTATGTGGAGAATCTTGCGGAGTTTTTATGCCTTTTGATCGAGAGTCAGAAATCAGGAGTGTTTCTGCCGCAGAATGCTTCCTGCGTGACCACGGCACAGATGGTGGCAGCAATCGCTGCAGCGAAAGGAAAAAAAGTGCATCTGTGCGGCTGGATGAATCCACTTGTGGCACTGGCAAAAAAAATGCCCGGAAAGATCGGCGGCATGGCAGGAAAGGCATTCGGTTCTATGGTGATTGAACAGGAACTAAGCAGAAAAGAGATAGATGGATATCAGCGGTTCGGATTGAAGGAGAGTGTGGAGAGAAGTGTTTGAGGATATCAGAAAGTAGAGAAAAGCATCTGAATGGTTGACAGAACAGAATGAAATGTAGGGAAAAGCAGATAAAAAGGCAGGAAAAACATGAAAGTAAGCATCATTACAGTATCTTACAACAGCGAAAAAACAATAGCGCATACAATAGAGTCTGTGTTAGCACAGACATATGATGACATAGAATACTGGATCATTGATGGAAAAAGCAGCGATGGTACGGTAGCTTTGGCGGAATCATATTGCAGTGCTATGGAACAAAAAGGAATTACATATCATATTTTAAGTGAACCGGACGGTGGCATTTATGATGCCATGAATAAGGGAATACGGCTGGCAACAGGGGATGTGATTGGAATTATAAACAGTGATGACTGGTATGAACCGTATGCTGTTGGGACTGCAGTTCATACTTTTGAGAAGACCGGATGTGATCTGATGTTTGCTGATATCAGGATGCATAAAGCAGATGGCAGCACTTTTATAAAGAAAGCCCGCCTGCGCAAATTCCAGACATCAAGAGACTGGAATCATCCGACAACGTTTGTCAAAGCGAAACTGTACAAAAAGTATCCATTTCGAAATAAAGGCATTCACGATGATTATGGCTTTTTTTTACAAATGCAAAGCCAGAAACGGAAAATTGTCATTGTGGATCAGATACTTGCAAATTTTCATATGGGTGGAGCCAGCAATCATAAAGATCTGGGTGCAGCAGTGAAAAGAATCAGAGACAGATATCGTTATTGCTATCGCATTAATGGTTATAGCAGGTGGTACATGATCGAATGTGTGGCGATTGAAGCCGCAAAATTTATACTTGGATAGGAACTGATATGAAAATACTACAGATCAACAGTCATTATAATCAGGGCGGTGCAGCTCGTATCGTAGCCTGTATTCACCGTCAACTTTTAGAAGATGGCGAAGAGTCCTATGTCGTATATGGAAGAGGCACGGGCGAGGAAGAAAAAAATGTCATCTGCATTGATAAAAATTATGAAGTATATCTGTCTGCATTGTTGTGCCGGATCACAGGATTGAATGGCTGGTGGAATCAAAAGGCTGCAAGAAGACTGACTGCATTGATGGATGAAATACAGCCGGATATTGTGCATATCCATACACTTCATGGCTATTACATGAATTTCCAGATATTATGGAACTATCTGAATGAACACGATATACCATGTGTATGGACGTTCCATGACTGTCACGCATTTACGGGAAACTGCGGCTATTATTTTGCATGTCGCAGATGGGAAAATGGCTGTGGCAGGTGCCCGGATAAGAAGAGATATCCGAAGAGCCAGTTTTTTGATTTTTCCAGTTATATGTGGAAAAAGAAAAAAGAATGGTTTACAAAAGGTGAGAGAAAAGTCATCGTAACACCGTCGAACTGGCTCACAGAAGAAACAAAAAAATCTTTTTTTGGAAAATATCCGTGTGTTACGATACGAAATGGAATTGATGCGGAACACATTTTTTATCCAAGAGATAAAGCAGAGTGCAGAAAAAAATATGGATTTGGAAAGCAGGATAAGCTGGTACTTGGTATGGCGGCAGGATTCTCAGATGAGAGAAAAGGGGCAAAATTTCTGCTTGGATCGGCAAAAGCCATGGAAAATGAGGCAAAGTTCATTTTAGTCGGCTGGGAAGAGAAGAATAATTCCATGTTGGAGGGAATTTCAAATGTGATCACAGTGCCGAACACGAAAAATACAGATGTATTAGCGGAATACTATAGTCTGGCAGATGTGTTTGTGATCC
>SAMEA104315434__coassemble_180_pt1 | contig 44515 bp, 33 predicted proteins | sample SAMEA104315434__metabat2_low_PE_001 | metagenome-assembled genome bin SAMEA104315434 (sample SAMEA104315434) | gut metagenome | biome: Monkey gut; feature: monkey-associated habitat; material: faeces | place: China | collected 2013 | reverse complement strand
CTTGTCGCAGTCTCAATATTTTCTACGGCTGCATCCAGAATTATCTTCTCCATACTTCCCTCTTTTTTTCGCATGCGAAGTTTCGTTAAAAACTTCTAATCTTTATCTTCTGCACGGTACAACGCTAACATTGTGATATCATCAAACTGCGGTGCCTCTTTGACAAATTTGTCGATCGACCCTTTCACGCTCTTTAAAATATCCGGCAGCGGGGCATCTTTTTCCTCATTTAAAACCTGCACCAGACGCTCCATTCCAAAAAGTTCTGAATCACTGCTGGTAGCTTCCGGGACACCATCCGTATAGACAAAAAGGCATCCACCCTTCTCGATCTCAAACTCGTATTCCTTATATTTCATGCCTTCCATTCCGCCCATGACAAAGCCGTGTTTATCTTTAAATATCTCAAATTCGCCGTCTGCCTTCCGTATGATCGGCTTTTCATGTCCTGCATTGGCGGCAACAACTTTTCCTGTAGAGATCTGCATGACACCAAACCATACCGTTACAAACATCTCTGCCTGGTTATTTTCACATAACTGGTTATTGACCACCTCTAAGACCTTTGCCGGGGAATCTCCCATCTGAGCCCGGTTTTTTAACAGGGTCTTTGCGATCACCATGAATAATGCCGCCGGAACTCCTTTTCCAGATACATCGGCGATGACGACTGCAAGGTGGTCATCATCGATCAAAAAGAAATCATAAAAATCTCCGCCGACTTCTTTTGCCGGCTGCATGGTGGCATAGATATCAAATTCCTCCCGCTCAGGGAATGCCGGGAAAATACTTGGGAGCATATCTGCCTGTATCTGTGTCGCCACATTTAATTCAGCGCCGATCCTCTCTTTTTCCGCCATGACACTGGAAAGATTTTTGATATACTCCTGGAGGGATGATGACATATTGTTAAAGGCGTTTGCGAGTTCTCCGATCTCGTCATCCTGGATGATCTTTGCACGGTGATCTAAATTTCCCTCGCTGATCATCTGTACATCTTCCTGCAAAAGCTGCAGCGGCTGCACGACCCGGTTTGCAAATACTTTGCTGATAAAATATACTCCCGCCACAATGATAAAAAATCCTGCGACAAAAATTTTGATTGCCAGTACGATACTGTTTTGTATGGACTGTGCAGTTTCCGATGTATTTTCAGAAATAACCGCCGTGATATCATCCGTTTTTTCCGTAATGACAGAAGTCGGGAAATATACGCCAAGAATCCAGTCTATCCCGTCAACCGGCGCATACGCATAATATGCCTGATCCGTTGCGGCGATTCCGCTTTCTCCCGAGAGGATCTGATCTGCAATCCCGTGAAGCCTTGCGTTATCATTCGTGACAATATTATTCCCCACTGTGTTGTGGAAATCTCCCGGCGCTGCGATCACTTTTCCATTTGTGTCCAACAGAAATGCATACGCCCCATCTACATGATCCATTGCAATTATAGAATCGTTGATATCACTGATGAGCACATCCATGCTGACTACACCAGCAAAGTTGTCTGAGGCATCATAAAACGGCGCCGCACAGCTGATCGTTTCCCCGCGTCCATACCCGTCTAAATAGGTATCTGTAAAGATCAGTGTCTCTGCTTCCTTCGCCTGTGTATACCAGGATGACTCAAAGAAATTATAAGTCCCCTGACTTTCCCCGGAATCCGAATACTTGTCATAACTGATCATCACACCACTTTCTGTTCCAAAATAAATGGTCGTGATGATATCTCCATCCACACTCATCGCAGACTCAAACATCGGTTCAACATTCCCTAACAGACCGATCTCGTCCGCCACATCCGAAAGCCTGATATTGTCATTTGCAAAATCGCGCATCAGCACCAGTTTTCCTGCATTTTTGTTGTCCGGCGGCAATACCTCCATCGGTTTGTACTGTTCTTCGTTCAGATACAGATAATGAAGATAGGATGCATACTGCCTCACATATCCTGCAAGCCGCCCAAACTGTGACGATGCATACTCTGCCTTGCTCTCCGTGATCGTCAAAAGATTGCTCTCGATCTGTTCTTTCAATATCCCGGCACTGTTTTCTGCCGCGGACTCTCCTAATCTGGCACTGTCTGAAATTACTCTTTTTTTGATATTGAGCATGCTGACCACACCGACTGCGATCGTCACCAAAAGTGCAGTGATGGATACCTGAAGTGCCATTTTCTGAATGCTCTGCCTGATTGTTTTTTTCTTTCCCATCATACGAATCTCCAAAAACTACATTACAATATGTACATAATTTATTTTTTTCCGGTAGGTATAAGATGCACGAAGCGCCCGGCAGCGAATGAGTTTTAACCCGATGGAATCCTCCTCGCTCTCATGTTTCTTTTTTAAAAAAGGATTATTCTTTTTTCCTGCATAGGAAAAACTGCACGAAACGGTATCCTTAAATCTCACGCGGATCTTTATCTTCGCATCATTTTCTTTCACCCGCAGAAAAACCTCCTCCACACAGTTTTCCACCCCGAATACCGATGCCATCTTTACGCCGTGCATCTGTCCATAGCTCTCTAACGCATCATTAAATACTCCCAGCTCATCCACAGAACCGACCTGCCCGGCAAAAGATTCTTCCTCTGCGATCCACTTTGGAACCGTGAGCGTAATACAAAAAATACTCGTCAGCAGGATCAGACACGGAATCGCAATTAAGATGCCCTGTGAAACATAAGAGATAAATAATTCCAATCCCGCATCCGCCGACAGCAGCAATCCGGCAGTGATCCCCGATACCCCCGCAATGATCAACAGCAAAACAAGATATCTCAGGTAATGTTCCACACGCTTTAAGCAGAAATATCCTTCTTTTTTTCCGGCATACCATAGAAGCCACATTCCACCCGACATCATTAAAATCGTAATGCACTCTGTGGCTGTCTCTGAAACATTCCCGCCCGCAATAAACGCTGCTAAAATACAGCCTAGCGCACAACCGATCCCACTGATCGGTCCTGCCACCAGTCCCGCTGCGACCGGAATAAAATTTTTAATTCCGATATAGTCTCCAAACTGTAAAAAATGTGTCATGCGAAGTGAAATATCCAGAATAAAATATAACACAAACGCGTATCCCACTCTATTTTTCAACTGCTGTCCTCCCAGAAATCTTTTCAATAAATGCCGTATCTGCAATCAAAATTCCAAGCACGATGACTACGCCCCCAAAAATTTTATACCATGTGATCTCCTCTGCCTCGGTCTGAAAAACGAGTGCAAGAACCGGTGACATAAACATCGTAATAATGATCTCAGTTGAAAAAATCATAGATGTATTAAACGCACTCACATATCTCTGTGCATAGATCTGGACAATCCCATACATCCCCCGGATAAAAAAACTGATAAATATCACACTCCCCCAAAACTGAGGATCTGCCGGAAGTTCTAAGGATGTATGCGTCATCACTGACTGCCCCATCCAGAAAAACAGCGACAGTATAAAATTAAAAAACAACTGCCCCATCGACAGGATCGCCGGATTGGACTTCGCCGTACAATACTCGGTCGTTATAATATAGAAAGCAAAAAATATATTGCAGACCATGAGCTCTGACACATGCACATTCAAAAGTCCCCGGATGTCAAATTTCATAAAACAAAACAGTCCAAAAAGTACAATGACCGCCGCAAGCCAGATATTCCACTTCGTTTTTTTCCGGAATAATAAAAACGAAATTACCGGAATAAACATGAAATATGCCGATAACACGCAGGCACTCACTGTCGCATCCACCCCGGATGAACCTAACAGCAGAAAAATATTAAACCCCATAAGTTCTGCCGACATAATCATGCTCTGTTTAATCTGTTTTGCATCGATCCGGAACAGCTCACCAAAGAAAACAACAAATGTGATGATAAATCCGATCAGATTTGTAATGCACAAAAATGCAAAATGGGAAACAGAATCCGGTATATTTTTTAAAAATACATATTGGATTGCCGCAAAAAAAGTGATCAGAAACAGCGACAGATTTGCCTCTAATTTATTCATAACTAACCTCTTTTATTATTTTTCCCTTGCCACATACTTACGAAGAAGAATATCAGGATGGTAACATGCCTTTGCCTCCCGAAGTCCCGTATCTCCTAAATCTTCCTCTTTATTGACATACTCTGCCGCATGACAGCATGCCAGCGTGAATTCACGGCTCAATGCCTGATAAATATGTAAAATATCCATACTGCCTTTTTCAGCGATCACATCCATACAGTTTCCACTCAAAAGGCTCCCAAAACTATAGCCGCATAAAACATCATCCACATACATGCAGATTCCTTTCAATCCCAGTGCTTCAAATGTATTCAGGCAGTTTTCCATTGCCCTGTTCTCCGTTTTTAACTGGCTGCTCTTAGGTTCTGCTGCAGTCTGCAGACGCTCCTCTAACCATTTTCCCTGAAACGCAAGTATCTCCGGTATATTTTTTCCTGTTATGAGTTCCACCCGGAACCGGTTCTCATACTCACGGTAAAACCGGTTGCAGTAGTAACGTTTTTTTGCAAGATCTTTTCCTGCAAGCGTCTCTAACCGTTCTCTTCTGTAAATATATTCCGCATAATCACGGTTCTCCGTTATTTCAAACTGCCCCGGAAATAATTCTTCCAGCAAATGCGCCGGCTCTTCCGTGATCGTTTCAAACCGCAGCCTTTTTCCATATCTGTGCGCATCTGTAAGAAGCTGTTCTACTGCATATCTTAACTCACCCTTCTTTTCCACATCTCCCATCGGGAAGAGATAGACACGCTCGCTGTCCGTACACAGACCTGCCCTTAAAATATAAAGCCAGTCATCCTTTTCGCAGACAGAGTCTTTGTACTTTTCTTTCAGACAATACATCGATGCAAATGCATGCTGGCAGGACCTCCCGCCATACTTTAACAGATAACGGTCTGCCATTTCTTTATCCGCCAGTGTAATCTCCCGAAAGTCAATCTGTCCTGCCGCCAGCCCACCGGTCTCTTCTATTGTCATTATAGTCTCCCTTCTTTGGCATCACAAGCACTATGCTCTTTCCCTGTCATGCATACATGAATTTCATGATCTCCTCATAATCCTGATCTGCCATGACCGCGCCTGTTAAGATCCCCTGACGGATCAGCATGCCGCGCTCCTTTTCTGTTCCATAGACATGAACACTGTTTCTGACCACAAGAGTACCAGATGGCGGATCAATATAATATCCTCCATACTTATAATAATAGTTCTTCTCGAACAGCCATTCTGCCAATGCCTGCTTTTTCTCCTGTGGTACTTTCATTCCCATATTCACATAAAATACCAGAAAGCGTTCCTGTTCATAGCAGAGTGCAATGCCCTCCCAGTTGCCATGCTCGCCATTCACGACAATATGGATATTGTCCGGCTCGCCTTCCTCTCCTTTTTTGATCAGATACTTTGTGTCCTGTGACTCAAAGAACGCTAAAACCTCTTCCTGCAGTGTCATATCCTGCCTCCTTTTATCCCACAGCCTGTGCGTCTAATTTCGACTTGCGGAGATTCATGATCTTCTCGATCATTGCATTTAAATTCTCCGTGCTGTCCGTGTCATCATTTCCTTTTGCCGTGATACTGTCAAACTCCTGCATATACGGTTCACTCTCGTCAAGCGTATGCTGCAGCATTTGTTTTTGTGCTAAGAGCTTTGTGACATTTTCTTCGGCAAGTTCCTTCTGTTTCACATACAGATCTGCCCTCGTCTGCTCATAGTCAATGATCTCCTGATACTCCACAGATTTTTCCTGAGTCTGCTTTTCCGTTGCTTTCACATCGGCTTTCAGTGATTTCAAAAATGACGAACCGCCGCCCATCTCCTGATACTTGTCCCATACATTTTCCTGTGTTTCATCCGTACTGTCAAGCATCGCGATTCTCTCCCGGTGTTTTGCAGTAGCTTCATCAAACTTGCGCTCCTCATAGGAATAAACTGCAGCCGGAGTCATGATCTGCGCCGGGTCAAGTGCCTTATCAAGCCCTGTCTGATAACGCCGGTTCATCAGGCTTAATATAAAATTTGCATGATCCTTCCAGGTAGAACCGTCCTCTTTTGCCATGTCGCGGTATTCTGTCATATCGGCTTCTGTCAGTACATCGTCTTTCCCCTCAAGCCAATCTAACCGCTCCATATGCTTTTTGCCTAATTCATTTTTTCTGGAAGTTTCATAATTTAAGATCATCTGCGGCGTCACGATATCAGGCAGATGATTTTTGATCTCTTTTGCCAGACCTTTTCCGCCATCCCCGGTCATTGCTGCATACTGCTGCATGATCTTTTGTCTCTGGTTTTCTACTTCCTCTGCATTTGATTCATCCTCTGCCGGTTTTATCTCATCCTCCGCTTCTATGAGCATTGCAAATCTGCCAAAATGTCCGGCTCTTGCCATAGAATCGATTTCCTCGTCACTGAGTCCTTCCATGAATGGATTCTTAGTCCGGAAGAAATTCGCGATCGCTTTTTTCTTCCGGATCAGCCAGCCCTGCTTGGATGCTTTTCGAAGGGAAGCTGTGCTGTACCGCATCATCTGGTCGATCGTCATATCCTCCGCCGTAATATTTTCATTTTGTTTATTATAGATTTCCCGGAATCTGGCTCCGCCGCCCATCTGTTTGTAACGGTCATAAACCTCTGCATCGCTGCCCGTTTCTGCTGCCTTCTCCAATGCAGCGGCACGTTCCTCATGCACCCTTCCATTATGTTCCTGATACTGGGTCAGCAGCTTTACATAAAGATCCCTGTCGATGAATTTTCCCTCTTGTCCTTCAATGCGTCCTTTATATGCCTGGGATAAAAGTTCCGTTCTCTCTTTGATGTCTGTCAGCCGGTCTTCTTCTACCAGTTCCCCGGAGCAGTAGTCTTCGATCACTTTATCAGAAAGACGGTTTGCCTCAGCCGCTTTTCCTTCCCTCGCAAGTGCCAGGATCTGTTCACCCGCCTCTTTCAGTTTATTAAGAGACGTCAGATGCTTTGCATCCGTATCGTCTGACTGCGCTGCCCTTTGCTCCTCGTAGTTAATAATCTCCTGCACAGAAACCGTACTCTTTATATATCCCTCCGCTGTATGTCCGGTGGTAAAATCTACATCTCCATTCCTGACTGCTCTTAAGAATCCGCTCCTTTCGACTGCATCGTCTGTTCCCTGATTCATCTTTCCGCTAAAGTAGTCTGTTTTTACCTTATCCACATACGCTGCCTGTTCCTCTGCATTTTTGCCTTTCAGTTCTATTAAGGCAGCGTCTATGGCACTTACACATTTGAAATGTTTATCTGCATCTTTGATATTTCTCTCACCGATATAATACTGGTATCTCTCTAACTCATAATTTCTGATCGCAGTTAAGGAGCTTTCCTTCTTTAAATCATCATAACTTTTTCTGCCCTGATCCTGAAACTTTGGTGCAGTCCTTTTTACCTGCTGTCTCAGCCATTCTTTTCTCTGTGTCGGCAGGACTCTTGGCCGCATCTCTCCGCTGAAATATCTCCGCCGTGTCTGCTCTGCTATCTCCGCTTTCGCCTCATCAGACTCTGTATTCTGGATCTGCTGCATGGCTCTTGTTATTTCCTGTACACATACCTGGTGCTTCATGTAACCTTCCAGATCATTTTCGTTATAATACTTCTGCATTCTTGCCTGCTCATACCGCAAAATGGTTTCCAGTTGTATATTCTCTTTTACAAAATCATATGGATCCTCATAGCCAAGTTTTTTCAGGATAAAATAAGCTGTGATATGGCTGCCGGACTTTGTATCCTCTGTGTTGTCAGCCATTCTTTGTTTCATCTCTTCAAGATCACTGCCTACATGCTCTAAGAAACCTTTATCTATCACTCCATGTGCCTGCCAGTTTTTCTCGTAATCGATGATATCCTGTTTCTCTGCCATCCGGTAGCTCTTCTTGCGGAAAGTTTCTATATCGTAATGAGCCTCTCCCTTCGTCTTACCCCCGTCTGCGCCAAACATGATCTGTCTTGCCATTTCTGTGATACGTTTTTTTTCATCCTCTGTCTCTGCCGCATCATACTGCTGCTTTGCACTCTTTAACCGGGTATAAATATTGTAATGCCACGCTGTCTTTTCATCCTCCGCAAGATGTTTTTCCTCATATTTCCTGAGCATATCCACATCTGCAAAATTCGTATATACATCCTCAAAAATCTGTTTGCCGCCCAGCTTATCTTTGTAGTACTCTAACAGCGCCCCGCTTGGTGTTTTCCCATCAAGGTTATTTTCCTTCATAAACGCTTCAATCTTTGCGATTCGTTCTGTATGTTTCTGTGTAAGCTGATCATAACGTTCCTGCTCATAACTTTGTACCGTTTCTTTTTTATTCACATAGCGCGCAAGTTCATTTTTCATTCCTTTGCCGCCAAGTCCTAAATAAAATGCTGCAAACTCTGCATTTTCATTGTTATCCTCTTTACTTAAGTTATGCTCAGCAAGATACGCATCCAGCTTCTCTAGCCGTTCCTGATGGCTTTTCCCAAGTTCTGCCGCGCGTTTTTTTTCATATTCTATAATATTTTGTTTGGTTCCTACCTCTTTACGCGCTTCCTCACTGCGGCGCGCCTCGGCATATTTATCAAAATTTGCACTTTTTCCATTTCCCTTAAATGCACGATAAGCTGCTAACGCCTCGGCTCCTGTCGCATTCTGATTACTCTCTCTCCATTGCTTCATCTGTTCGAGCAGCCGCGTATGTTTGTTTACATTCTGATCTGCTTCATTTACATTTTTCCGGTAATGGTCAGACTCTTTTATATCAAGGATCTTAGAATCGATCTCTCTGATCTGCGCATTGACCGCGTCCCGTTTCGCTGCATAACTTCCCGCAAGATAGAGCAGTCTTTTGCGGATCGCTTCCCGTTCCTGTGCCTCCAGCTCACCTTTCTCTTTGGTTTCTGATCCTTCCGTCTCCTCACCGCCATCTTCTAATGCAAGCTTGGCCTCCGGGTCCGTCGTCAGCTTCTGCCAGCCGTCAAGCAGCTCCTTCATATCGGTCTCTGCCGCCCTGCTCTGTTTGATCAGTTCAGAAACACCTTCTGCCCGCTGCACGACACGGAAACCAAAACTGTCTTTGCGCACATCAGAGATCTGCTTTCCGAGCACGCTCGCATTAAATGCCGAATGGACAGCTCCCACATTGTTCCATGGATCCTCCAGTTTATCTTTCTCTCCCTGCGGTTTTAAAAATCCTCCGGCAGATGCACCGGTATTGTTCAGTTTGATTGCCCGCTCATATTCCAGCTTAAAAAGATCCCACTCTGCAAAATCCTTTTCAAATTCTTTTTCAACGCCAAACAGCTTGGACTCTATCTCTGCCTTGATCCCGATTGCCGCAGACATACCGATTCCTGCCTGCAGGTCTAAAGTTCTGTCTCCAAATTTTGGCTTTCCATTTTCAAAATCGATCTCCTGTGACACTCCGATCGATGCAACGGAACTGTTTTCACCTGTACCGGCCAGACCGAGTTTTGCGACCAGACCTCCCTTTACGCTGAACAGATAGCTTGCATCCGCGAGCAGATATGCCATAGCTGTCAGGTTAAATTCTCCTGCAAGGGAGAGTGATCCCGCGACATTTAACTGCATCTGATCCACTGCTGCCACAACCGCATTTTTCGTACGGTTTTTAATATCCGCATCTTTCATGTTATCGTAGGCATCTAATCTTCTCTCCGGTATGCCCTCGAAAAATGTGTCGACCGCCGCATTTACCATCTGCGCCCCGGTACCCTCCTGCGGTGTGATATTCAGTTTCGGAATCAGTTTGATTGAAAAATCAGGCTCTAAACCAATACCCGCTTTCAGTCCCGGAAGCAGTGTGACATTGATGCCGATCTCCGGCAGTTTCTTATTCTCTGTCTCCTCCTCTTCCGTATACAGACTAGACGGCAGCTCCTCAATGGACTTTCCGCTAAAATAGTTTCCTATATTTTTCTTCGCATAGTCCCATGCCTGCTTGTTTTTGCTGTCCTCAAGGGATGGAAACATCTCCGTCAAAAAATCCGGCATCATCCCCTGCACAAGCGTTTTTACCAGAGTGACCTCCCCGTCCTTGTTTTCTTCTTTCTTTTTTTTCTCCTCTTCTTCCTCTTTTTTTACCTCATTTGCAGTCTTACTTTTTTCATTGGAAAAAATATCAAGTGTTCCGTCTGCTCCCAGCGTATCCCCAAATTTAGACGTTAATATCTGGGTAAATTTTTCCCCCGCATAATCCGATACAGCGCCTAATGCCTGATCTATCGCATCACCCGCCGGATTTTCGTCTGATTCCGCCTCAGATTCCGCTTCCTGCTCCGGTTCTTCTGCCTGTTCTGTCTCTGGTTTGTCTGTCGGTTCCTCTGCCCGGCTTTCCTGTTCCTCTTCTGCCCGGTCAGTATCCACGTTTTTTTCCTTTACTTCAGTCTCTTTTTTTACCGTTATAACGCCGCTTTTCCCAACCTTTGCTTCCCCTAGTTCCTCTGTCTGTCCATCCTTGCTGTAAACCGGGTCTGTAATGTCCATTCCGCTTTGATCCAGAGTGAATCCACTTCCCTTAATTGTCTCTCCACCAGTACCAGCAGCGAGGGAAACGTTCTTTTGTGATGCGATCTTAAAAAAACCCTGTCCATTTTTACTTCCGACTGTAACACGCGCCTCTCCCTCCAGCTCGTCCATCTCGTTTGCAAGGGAATTATACACGATCACCTTCGCCGGTGCGGATCCCTGCATTTTAGTAGCCCGCTGATCATTTCCTGACACCTGTCCGATCATCATGACCGGCGTGAAATCCACCACAAGTCCTTTTCCTACCGGAACTGCACCACCGCGCACCTGCAGACCGTCTTTTCCACGGAATCTTGTGCCGTTTACCGTAAAATCAACATTTTCCGTGAAGATATGAACAAAACTTAACGTATCCTGAAATATTCCCATGGATTTCGCTCTTTTTGTCTCTGTCGTCCGGTCCGTAACCTCTAATGTCTGATCTCCGGCAGCCGGTAACGTATTATAGTCTGCAGTATCATCCACACCGTAGCGATCTGAAAGAACCGCAAGCTCCTGTGCTGTCAGATTCTTTCTGCCCCGGCTGGTATTACGCTCCGCCAGCTTATTTAAATTAAATAGTTTTTTTATCTCTTCATATACCACTGACATCACCCCCGCTTCTTACATGAGCAGATCGTTGAAATCTTCCCCCGTAAGTGTTACGCCGTATTTATTCATGCAGATCTTCATTGCATCTGCCAGCTCCCTGTTGCCGATCGCCTTATTCTGGCTTGCCGCCTGATAAGCCGCGTGCACCATGACTTCTTTGATCTCACTTCCTGACAATTCAAATTTGTCTGCAAAGTAATCCAGATTGATATCCCCCTCCCGCGGTGCCGCATCAGGAAGCATCTTTTTCCAGAGCTTTTTCCGCTCCTTAGCGGCAGGAAGCTGGAAATGCACCATATATTTAAATCTCCGCTTAAACGCATCATCAATGTTATCTTTTAAGTTCGTCGCCAGAATGGATATTCCCTCATATTCCTCCAGCTTTTGCAGCAAATGTGCCACTTCTGAGTTGGAGTTGCGGTCATTTGCATCCGAGACCTCTGTCCTCTTTGAAAAGAAGGCATCTGCCTCATCAAAAAACAGGATCGCATCCATATTTTTTGCCCGTTCAAAAAGCTGTGTGATATTTTTCTGTGTCTCTCCGACGTATTTACTCACCATTCTCGAAAGATCGATCCGGTAGAGATCGATCCCCAGCTCATTTGCGAGCACGCGCGCCGCCATCGTCTTTCCGGTTCCAGGCGGCCCGTAAAATAATGCACATACGCCCTTGCCGTACTGTAAGATGTCGTCATATCCCCACTTCTGCCCCACTACATTGCGGTAGAGAATCCGGTCGACGATATAGCGTAGATTTTTATGTACCTCATCCTCCACGATCATATCTTCCCAGCCGAAACACGGGTCCTGCAGTTCTGCAAACGGTCCTAATTCACCGGCATTTTTCTGACGGACCGCTAAGATAATATCTTCTTTGGTGATCTGCGTCCGCCCATGGCTGCTGCATAGATAAAACGCATTTTTTAAAACTGCTGCGATCTCCCCCACATGCATGCGGTATTTATTTCCGAGTGCCTCCGGTGAGAGCTCCTTACTTTCGTATTTCTGCAAAAGCTGCCGCCATGCCATGATCCGCTCCTCCGGGGTCGGAATCTCCATTCTGACCGCGATCACATTGCCAATATCATTTAGTACACTTCTGTTTTTTTCCTCCATGGTAATAATAAGGATATGCTTCTTTTCATTCAGGCTTTTTACAAAGCCGGAAAAATCAGAGGGTACTCTCTCCTGCATCAATTCTTCTGTCTGTTTTGCCGTATAATCAAAAATACAGACATCCGCCCCCGTCATCTCCACAAAACTCTCTGCATCCTGTAAAAATGTCTGCCTGTCATTATTTTTTTCGTACGCCTCCCAGGAAAATGTGAGCAGCTTCCGTTCTGTTTCCCCATAAATATTCTCGATCAGGCTGTGCTTGCCGCACCCGTTTTTGCCGGTAATGACAATATTGATCGGTGTATTTTTTCTTACAAGCGTGCGGATCTGTTCATAAACGTCTGTATATCCGATCCATTCTGTCTTTTGAAAACTGCTCTTTAGCTCCGCTTTTCCGATCAGAGACTCCGGAAGCGACAGTTCCCCGAAAAAATAGTCCACGATCCACGGGTGCAGCACAAGAGGCGCACGTTTACAGGAGGAATAATCCCAGAGATTTTTGTCATCCCGGAACAGCTTTTTATCCCGCAGTCCCCTTGCAAACTGTACCTCAACAGGGATATCCCACACCTCACATATTTTTTCTAACAGTTCCTCCGTCGCAAATACATGTTTCGGATTGCCGGATATTTCCGCAAAAATATTTTCATACGCTGTGCTGTAATGGCACGCCCCGCCTGCTAAAAGTTTCAGTATCCGGTATAAGGAAAATTCTTCGGAGGTTATATATTTCCAGAAATGCAGAAGAAATGGCGCATCTGTGGTATCTATATTGTCCGTCAGGCGCAGACGCAGCTTCAGCCAGATACGGTCCTTTTCTTCCGCTGTCAGCGGATTTTTCCCAATCTGTCTGCTGACGCCATAGAGCAGCACATCAAACATTTTGTACAGATCGGTCATAAATGCCCGGTCACTCTCATAGCCTCCATATACATCTTCTAAAAAATCAGATACTTCCTTTACCATAAACACCTATCCTTTGAACATCCCATTTTCCGCACGGTAACTTTTTTGGAATTTCCGGTTTTCAAACAAGTCAAACTGCACCGTCTCATCTGTCTTTTCCGGCAATGCCATGCCAAACATATCCTGATCCTGCCACACGGCCTCGATCACGCGGTGAAAGACGACTTCCCCCTTTTTATAGTCCGCCTCAAAATCTCCCTCTGTAAGATAGCAATCTGCCTCCGCATCCGTCTTTTTTATTTTAAATACCGGACTGACAGCCTCCCCGTTCTGGTAAAAGATCCCGAAGGTCTCCTCAAATTGCTCTTTTATGGCACTTTTCAGCCGGATCTTATTGGTTCCCGCAATGCAGTCCTCTAAAAGGCGCACCGGATTTTTTTCCCTCGTCACAACCACTTGATAACTTTTCTGGCATGCTGTTTTTTCAGTCCCTTCGCCTGCGGATGGGAGCCTTCCCTTTAAAATCTCTGCAGCAGACGGATAAATATAGTTTCTGGAAGGATTCATCCATATCACCTGCTGCCTGTAACTTCCTCTCCCGGTCAGTTCTGACAGCCTTACCTTTCTCGCCTCATAGATATCCGATATGATTTCGATCTCTGACTGCCCGATCCCGGCAGTTTCCATAAAAACATAACAGCCATTGTCTTTTAAGATCAGGCTCCCCGGCAGCGCTCCCTTGATCTGACAGTCCTTCATCTGTACGGTATCTTTTGTAAAACTGTCGTAGAGACAGATCACTGCATATACTTTTTTCTGCACATGTCCCATAGATCCATGCCTCCTTATCTGCGTCCGGACATCCTGTTTTCTCCTGCCTGAACCACATTGATATCGACATCCGTGACTCTTGTGATACTGCTTTCCAGTAAGGAATCTATGCCAACCGGAGTTACCTTATAAAAAAGTGACAGCCTGTTTCCGACATTCGGGAAATTCCAGATCCTCGCCTTTTCATCCATTGTCATTTTAACCATGGAGATATGGATATCTGTGCCGGTCTTTCTTTCCGTATCGATCTCCTCTAACGGGATCACCGGATGATCGTGAAATACCTGTATCACCTTACCGAGTATCTTTTCCTCCTGCGAAAGCCTGTACTTCGCATCACCGTTTGAGTACGCGGTGACCATATAATAAAGTGATAAATAGATCGGCGGTCTGCTGATCGTATCCCTGTTCATAATTGCCACGCCCGCCTGACGGATCTCCTCACTTTCCTTCACATCGTACAAAAATAGTCCTAACGATACATCCCCGTGATCCTCCGGACTCCGCAATCCGATCTCATTGCTGTTCTTTACAACATCAGGCACCATTTCCCGCTGTAAAAGTTCTACCAGTTTCTGTCCTGTATCTGCTATGATCGTGTATTTTCCCATGCCTTATCTCCTCACCGAACCTCACATAATAACACTGCCATCCATCACATCGCCGCTTTCGAGCCTTGCCTGTGAAACCTCACTTAGAATTGCATTTTTATCCAGATAGGAATAAGAGTCCATTGTCCCAAACGACTCATTAAATTTCAGCCGCACATTGCACCGGATGGGTTTAAACTGTGCTGCCAGATAAAGAAATTTTTCCTGCAGTCCTTCATCCGGGGCGTGATTTGTCACTAACGTGACATCCCATTTGCTGTCCCCATACAGATTATTATAGCTGTCAATCTCATCTCTGGATACATTTTCCTGCTCGATCAGATTCCGTTCTGTGATCTGGATCGCATCATCCTCCAATATGATCTGTGCAAGCCGTTCGATTGCCCAGCGTGTACCCTTTCTCCGGTTAAGCTCATAAGCATTTTCGATCAGTTCCCGCAGGATCCTGTCCTCAAGAAAATTTTTTTCGATTTTGATTCCAAGCCATCCCGCTAAAACCGGCAGCATTTCCGAAGGCGCCGTCTGTGCATCTAACAATTCATAAAAATGATCGATCTCCATCTGTACATTGGAATACATCGTGGAAAAAATTGCCATATACCGGTGAAAAAAGCCTCCCTCATCCTGGTATACCTCCGGGAAAGTCTGCATAAAATTATCTGCCGGATTTTTCAGTCTCATATTTTTGATATACCCGGTATCCGCTCCCCGGACCTCCACCGCGATCCACAGATACTGTCCTTTTAGCTGAAGGAGCAGGATATCGGACTGGTTGACTGCAGTGATCCCGTCTGTTCTTTCGAAAATATTTCTTTTCTCCTCAACATTCCCCTTTGGATCATACAACAGCCGGTTCAGCTTAAGAAGCTCTCCTTTTTCTGCCTCATCTTTAATATCTTTTGCAAACGCATAGAAAATGATCTGGCATCCTGCATCAGACACAGCCTCAAGATGAAATCTTCCCCACTGGTAGGACGGTTCATCCGCATCAAACATCGGAAGGATCAGAAAATGTTCTTCTTCCCCCACAAGCGCAAGCACTCCGCCTGCGTGATCTGATACCTGCTTCAATCCATACTGAAAGGCCCGTTTTAATCTGCTGTCCCCGATCGTGTAATTACGTTCCTGTATCATCTTGATCCTCCCCTCCGGTGTAACCTACACCAGATTCATTTCTATCTGAATGTCCCCCGGATAAAACAGTTCGTCAAATGCAAAACAGATCACACCGGTATCTTTCTGCGCGATCGCTCCTTTTGCAAAAACATACATGTCCTGGATTTCATCGACACACTCTAATTTTAAGATCTCCTGAAATATCTCCCTGATATAGAGTTTTTCTCCAAAGCTGCGTTCAGAATGGATTCCGTCAAGCATCTGCAGCAGAACCCCTTCTACCTGTTTTTGTACATTTACCGCATATTTTTTTACATTTACGATCACTCTGACATTTACCGGGACATACCTCGGCTGGCATATTTTGATCCTCGTGGTGAGCAGACGTCTCTTTAAGATGTATTTTTCTACCACTTTGCGATAGGTATCTGACAGCTTTGGAAAACGTTCCCCACTGTTTGGCTTTATCACGATCTGTACTTCATTCTTTTCCGGTACCACATCCGCATAGATCTTGTGGATAGAAAGTCCGGGAATCGACAGTATGATCTTCTCAAAATCTCCTCTTGTCACCGCGGTGACCGGTGCTGCGAGATCCTCTGCAAACCGCCTTCTTACTTCCTCTAAAGTGTCCTCATATCTGCCTGCCTCTAAGATGCAGCAGACCTTTGCCGCAAAGTGACGGCTGCCCTCTGTGAGCCAGAGTCCTGTTTCTGGTATCACCGTACCGTCTGCACCGGAATACAGGCTGTAGTTTCCCAGATATACTTCACAGCCCTCATAACCGCCGCAGTCATGGATCACGATCTTCGACTGTCTCTCATCCACCGTATAAAATACTCCATCCTCCGTTTTTTCCTTCGGGTGGACCAGATAAAACCGGTCTGTGTCGGATTTTCTTACAAGTATACTAAATTCCCTGCTGTACACAAAGTTCCACGGTGGCAATGAGATCTCCTGTTCATCATAGCCAAGCAGCTTTCCTAAATACCGGTATCCCAGGATATTTTCCGCCTGCACGATGACCAGATAGCTGTTTTTTTCCTGTGTGTCCTGAAACGTCAGCCTGACCGTATACGGATCCATGCGGATTTCCTCATAATCCTGTACATCGACCGGGACATATCCATCTTCCGTCTGTCTGTATAATTCGTAACTGCCATCTTTTAAAAGTGTATGCTCTATGATAAGTGTCCCCTGCCCGTCTGACTCAGCAGACAACAGTGCCGAACGCGTATCCCTCTGTACCGCCTGTGTCAGCAGTCCCCGGATCCGTCTCACGCGGGGCGGGATATCATAGGCGCATGTGACGATCTTTGCTTTGATAACGTATTTCTTTTTATCTTCACTGACCACAGGCTGCGCTGTCAGGGACCGCCTTTTGATCTGGATCAGACCGGACAGTAAAAATCCTCCGGTATCATCTGCTGCCTCCACAGGAACAAACCCCTCCGCGGTATACACATACCACTCCATTGTCACAAAGGGATTTGATTCCGCCTGATCGAAACGGTTTCTTGGGAAAAGGCTCTCCGCCTCGACATACATACAGACATCCTCTTCTGGAAACTCATCCAGATAAAAAATGATCTCCTCCCCGCCGGATGGATGACTGCCGAATATTTCTATCCCGTTCAATGCGCCGCGGTCTGACAACAGTTCATTCTGTTCTGTCACCGCTCCTCCAGCCACACTGTCTGCTGCTGTGATCTTCGCATTGATCATTCCTGTGTCCGACGCAAACTCATAACACAGGCTCTGGGCATAAAGTTTTTCCCCCGGTATCGGTCTGTGCATCCACCTGCTGCCATCTGCGGTTTCCACAAACACACGCGCCGCCGTTCCCGGACGCTGCACAAATCCTGCCAGCTTTAACAGTTTCCATTTGACCTCATCCGGAACCTCATCCATTGTCGTCCCCTGCAGAACGGTAAATGCCGAGAAATTTTCCAGTATCGTAATACCCGGATCAGACGGATTATAGTTCGTCCACTCATTACTATATAGTTGTATCCGGGCGATCGCCTCATTGACATATTCCTCATATGTTTTATGGTTTATGTTTTTGCTGTTTAACATAACAACCACTCCTGCTCTACTCTACAATAATAACCTCATGCTCCCCATTCACACAGATCATATAGGGATCTGCCTCAATGGAATCTAACGCTTTCTCATAAATCCCATCCACACCCTGATACGAGGCACTGATACTGTATTTTTCCATCGCAGACTTAATGCCCTGCGCATTTAACATGATCCGTATCTGGTTTTCACTCGGCAGCGTGCCAATCTTCCATCCGCCTCTTTTCGAGGTCGAGAGCGGATCTAGAAAGTCCCTGATGGCTTCTAACCACCGGTCTTTGATATCGAGGCTTTCTGCAATATTCTCCACACGGATCCAGATCCGTACGGATATCTTTACAAAGACAGGCTCCACGATATTAAGATCCTCCTTGCGGCAGGTCAGCTCACATTTTTCGAGCATATGCTGCTTTAGTCCTTCCCTGATATTGTAAAAGACATGGCTTCCGAGCTGATAATTTTTCAAAAGGAGCACCAGATTAATGCTGCCCTCTTTATCATCTCCTGTGACGGTGCGGTCGATAATACATGCTGCCTGATCTGTCTGTGGCAGATAGATCCGGGTTTCCGCCAGATAATCCTCCTCCGTTACCAGACGTCTTCCGGCGCTTAAGATATTGCTTGCCCGCTCCAATGCATGATCGATGTTTTCAATATTGCATCCACCTGTGGCTGCAACCGGATTAAAGACGGTCTCGACCGGCAGCAGATTGCCCTTAAAACTGTTGATCGTACCAGCCTTTAGATTTCCTTTTTCCCCGCTGCATCTTGTGATCACAACCCAGAAGGCAACCCCGTTTGTATTATGTGGGATGGCTTCATGGATACCATCCCCGAAATAAATCCTGCCATTGCTCCGGTCAATCACATATACCCTTTTCCTGCCTCCCGTTTCATCAAAGTTTTCAACCTCGTCCCATTTTATAAAAAAGTCCTCGATCTCCCCCATAAAATTATATTCTGCACTGACGCGCCCCGGCAGTTTCTGCAGAAGGATCTCCATCTCTCTCCGGGAGAGAACATCGACCTCATTCACCCATACTTCCACGTTCAGAATGGTCTGTGAATTCAGGGAAAAAGACATCCCCACCTCCACGGTATCAATAAAAAATTCCTGCCTGATCCCTGTCTCTATATTCTGGATCTCTGCTGCATTCATAAATATATTTTTAATGGCGGGATATTTTGCCTGCCGGTCGCTCTTATCCCTGCCCTGAATATCGATCCTGAGCCAGTAACGCTTTTCCCCCTCGATCTCCATCACTGCCTGATCAGATGGCGGGAAAAAGAGGATCCGCTCCGAATTTTGAAAATGGTTCGTGTAATCTGTAACCTTAAGCGGTTTAAATCCGTCTGTGGAAGAATAGGAAAAATCCACCTGTTCCATCGGTGCATGAAAATTCTCATCCATTTCTATAAACAGGCTGACCGGACCACCGTAAAATTTGCGGTCAAAGCCCAGATACATGTAATTTTCCCTGTATTTGCGGCTGTCAAAGGTTCTGACGGGTTCTTCCCTCTGAAAACTCCCGGTAATATTTCTCCGGTAAACACCATCCACAAATTCTACCCTGTCAGGAAACACACATCTGTTCTTATTCTCTATCTGCATCATAATGCCTGTGATCACAGGATAGATAAATTTTGCCCCCGCAACATAGCAGTTATCTGCCCGCTTTACCTGCAGCCTTAACGTCTTTTCCTCATAACCTCCCTGCACCGTAACATCCCAGTCATATGGTATCTCAAAGGAAAACCTGTAGTGCCCTGCATTTTCAGCATCCGAAAAAAGAGTCTGTATGGACGGAGTGCAAGACAGCCGTTTCCAGCCATACCCGTTAAAATATTCCAAGGAGACTTCCTGCACCTGGCAGATATACTCTACCCGCTGTTCGGAGATCTTCGGACGTTTTCTTTTAATGATCCGAAGATCTTCCTCCCGGACCACGATCCCTTTATCCTCATATTCACCAAAATTTAAGTCAAACTCGACCGTTACCTCAAATCCGCTTAAATTCATCCACTGTTTTTTTCCAATATAACATTCATCATACAGTGACGGTTTCTGACCGAACGGCAAAAACAGATCTGTTTCAAGTTCCTTGCTGCCATCGTAAATAAAATCAGGCTTTTCTTTGGTGCTGCCTGTAATGATCTCAATTTTCTTTAAAATAAGCGGGATGTCCATCTGTTTTCTGCGTTTCAGTACAATTGCCTGATAGGTGTCCTCACCGCGCTCTAAATCCCCGCACACTGCCTCTGAAAAGAGTTCGACATAATCTTCACATACATTGACTTTCTCAACCGGCACAAGCCCCTGCTTCGAATAAATAAAAAATTCATAATTTTCCGGGTCACAGAGTGTCTCTGCAATTTTTTTACAGTCATCATTTCCCCAGAAACGCAGACGTATCCCGGCGGATGGATTCTGAAATAAAAACTTATGCGCGATCAGCAATGCCTGTCTGCCGGTTTTCTTTCCTTTATCAGAAAACAGGGGAATCTCATTTGCCGTATCCTGGTCAAAAACCGGCGTTAACTCACCTGTAATCATATCCTGTGTCTGAAAGTCTCCCCTGTAAAGCATGATCTCATCGTCATAAGTCGCTGCTATATCCGTAATCTCCGCTCCCGTCACATAGATATCGTGCATTGTCTCAAAAACAACCTCTTCCTCATCCGCGGTCTCTCCGAGAAGCTGTGTGCCCTTATATACCGGGCTGCCGGTACTGATCGTTTCACCCGGCGTAAATACTGCTATCGAGGTTGCCGGATGCGCCGGATTTAACACCACACCGCACATATTTGCAAACTCCGTATGATATTTTTCAACCAGCGAATTGATGTTTTTGACATTATCCCGCATCTGATCTGCAAATATCATTGCGATCACAGAGCCTGCATCCGGATTTTGCGTGGAAAATTTCCATTCAGGCGTGTAACTTTCTGCAAGCTGTTTTATTTCCTTAAGAAGCATATCTTTGCTCCTGTTGTACGTCACTACATTATTCCACCTCTCCATTTACGCCTCCATACTCTTCTGCATATAAGTAAAACGGAAAAACAAGGTTATCTCTTGTATTTGTCTCTGCGATCCTGTACGCGATATTTATGATCAGACACCCCTTATCGAGTTTCGGATCTACCGTTACGTCCACCTGGTTAATTCTCGGCTCCTGTGTCAGGATCGTCTCCTCTAAATTTCTCGCCATCATGTTAAGACGTGTTGCAGATGTATCCATAAATGTATACGAAAGAATCCTGCTTCCGAAATCAGGACGTGTCCATCTCTCTCTTTTCTGCGTCATCAAAATAAGATATACCGACTCTTTTACACTTTTATTTCCCTCTGATAAAACAAATCTGCCTGTCGCCGGATTTACCTCTATCGGAAATTTGATTCCTTTTCCCAGAAAACTGTTGTCTTTCATTGCAATCACCTCTAACCAAGTTTGATCGGTTTTCCCTCTAATATGACCATTCCGCTGCTGGATCCCTTTAAGGTGGAAGTTGCCTCTAACTCCATCTGCTTTCCTGAGATTTTCGCATTGCCGTCCGTAGTCAGCTCTAATTTTTTTCCAGCCTCGATCTGAACTTTCTGTGCATCTAACTTCACGGAGCCGCTCTTTCCATTCATGGTAAGGGTAATGGAATCACCTACGGTGATCTCAAGCGTCTCATCCGCATGGATCGAAATTTTCCCTTTTTCCGTCTCCATCTCCACAACACATTTTTTTTCGGAATCCGCTACGGTGATCTTCTTTTTCTCATTGTCTAAAACGATCTGGTGCATATCCTGTGCCGTTGCGACCGTGATCTTATCCTTTGCACCATCCTCGTTATCGTCATCCTCGAAGGTGATACGGCTTCCATTTCTTGTTTTGATCTGTTTTATGGTATTTTTCGCTGTGGCGGAGGCTTTTAAAAATTTATCTTTATCCTTTGGAATACAGCCGATCACAAAAGGCTTTTCGATATTTCCGTCCTCGCACAGCAAAAGGACCTGATCCCCCTTTTCCGGCAGAAAATAGTTTCCGTAACCCTCTCCAATATAGGGAAATGCCATTTTGGCCCATTTAAGCTGGTTTGCATTTTCATCTCTGGTCAGGATGTTTACACAAAGCCTGCCCGGCATCTCCTCAGAATAATTTTCTGCCACAACTCCGACAAGCGCACCAAAGATCCGCTGATCCCCGAATTCTGTCTTTGTTGCCTGTTTTTCTGAAATTTCATCAAAAATATCAAACAGTGCCATACACGTTCCTCTTCTGCTAATCTGAAAGCATTGCCGCCTTCGCTGTTATATAAGTATGATAGCCATCATAATCGTTCATCACATGTCTTGTGTGCGTAACGTAAAACTTTGCATCACAGGGTTCGCCCAGATCTGAGATCCGGATAAAATACCCCGGCATTAATTCCGGTATCCCGACGCAGTCACAGGTGAGGCTTCCAAACCGGTAAGCGATATCCTCCATCAGAGAATCCGCACGGTACTGTGCCGCCTCCTTTGTCGTGGCATTTGCATCTAAAACGACCTTGCTTGTCTCGTTGATCAGCGCCTTTGCCTTGCTTCCCTTTGAGATTTTATTGCTGGCGTTTGCCGTTGCGGTAACGACGGTTCCCCTTGCGGTATCTGCCCCGCGCACCTCCACCTTTTTTACCAGACCGGTCATATCAAACGTCATATCATAGCTCAGGATGCCATCCGCATTTTTTAACTGCATCAACAGTTCATCCTGCGGGATATCCTTTCTTCTGCGAAAACAGATCGTTCCGTTTTCCACGAAAAATTCGTAATTAAACCGTTTCGCCGTCTTGACGATAAATTCATAATCACTCTCCGCAACCATCTCAATGGTGCTGTTTAACGGGCGGTTCTGCATATTGACATCCGGTGTAGGTGTGATTTTTGCCATTTTGTATATGTTCTTCGACTGCAGCCTCTGGTAAAGCCTGCCCTCTAATATCTCCTCCACTGCCTTGCTGTAACAGTTCGAGGATAACTGCCGGGAAAAACTGCCGGACATCATAATTCCTTTCACATCCATCGCTGTTACCTCGATATGATGTGTATCTGTCCCATTTTTTACAAAGCGTACTGCCGCGATAAATCCGGTAAAAATTTCTGTGAACTGCCCCGAATATCCCATTTCAACGGAGATGCTGCTTCCTAATGTGATATACTGCCTGCAGTCTGCAAACCGGTACTGCCCCTCCTCCTGGTCAAAAACATGATACAGGCTGAAATTTACGACAGACGCCTCAAAGCCGGTGGAAAGATCCGCCTCAAGATCACTTAAGACCAGATCTTTTGCACTCTCCGCGATATCTTTTCCCTCAATGATAACTCTTGTCATCGGGTGCTTAAAGTTTAAATATTTTTCTTTTATCTTGTCATACTGATATTTTTCTTTTCGCATATGCATCCCTTATTCCGCAACGATATCCGGCTTTTCTTCCGCCATTTTTTCAATTCTGCGCTTTACCATAGACGGTTTGCTCTGTGCCGTGATCGTAATTTTGATCTTTCCTGCCTGGGGCAGCCCGTTGGGATAAAACATGGTATACTCGCCGGAAAATGCTGTCAGCTTTCCCTGTATCTCCATCTTGCCCCACGAAAATCTTACCTGCTTTGTTTTGCTCTTTTTTACGGTGGCAAGCAGCAGGTTCATTTCATCCTGCACAGAGGTATCAAACATGTTGTCACTGTCAAATAACAGCTCTACACTCATGGACAAATTTCCACGTACCGGGACAGTCTCAATATTCTGTCTCTGTTTTTCATCCCTCTTTCCGCTGTCCGCTCTTGTACTTCCGGTAAAGGTCATAGAGGTTGGATTATACTGCACTTTGATGAGTCCGTCCCTGATTCCTCTCTGGTCAATTCCAACAGCATTTTTTACCGCATCCATCACGCCGGGTCTGCCGTCATCAGAGTTTCCCTTTAGTTTATCTTTGGCTGTATTGATAAGATCTGTTCCCTTTGTCAGGAGCGAGCTGCCAGAGCTGCCGGATACCAGATTGTCCCATTCATCGGGCTTATAATCCAAGATTTCAAGATATGCCTGATTTCCTAAAATTTCATTCACTACACCCATGACCTGTATTTCCTTTTGCTTTATTTTTATACCAGTTCAATTGAAAAATTTACCGTCGCCCGTATCGGCAGTCCATCCTTATTAAACATGACATAATTCTCTTTTAACGACTTCAACTGGCCTTTATAATACTGATTTCCCCAGTGAAATGCCACGGTTCTGACATACGGGTTCTGAACCACTGCAAGAAATCCCTCCACCTCTTCTAACACGCTGTCCTTCCGATAGATGGTCCTGTCAAAAATGAGTTCGATCGATACACAAAGCGCCTGCTCCTGTCTGGAGTTATCCGCCACTGCCACCTGACCGTCCTCTTTTTTTGTGATCGCAGCTTTTGTATCTGTACCGCCATCTCCTCTGCCGTATCCTGTGGAAAAGGATAATTTTGAGGGATTAAAAGGTACTTTTAAGATCGTGCTGTCCGCATTCTCTCTGCCTGTACCGCCAGCACCCTTTAATGCATTTTTGATTTTCGAGACCGACAATATCTGGGGCGTTTCTTCCATATCGTTAAATACTTCCAGATATGCCATCTCAATGACAGCGGAGTTATTTTCTGCCTGTGTAAACGCATTTACATCCATTTATCCTGCTCCTTTGACTTTCCCTTAATAACCCCTTCTTCTCCGTTCACTTTCCAGTTTCCGCTCTATTTTCTGATACACCTGACTGGAAATTTCATTCATCTGTGTCACCAGATTCTGCTGGATGATCTGTGTGATATCCGGTCCGCTTTCCTGTGCGCTCTCATGGATTGTCTCGATCACTTTTTTCTCGATCATCTCCTCGCTTTCAGTATTCCGGGTGACACTGGAAGTATTTGTACTGTTGACATTATGCATGCCGCCCATGATAATCGTATTTTTGATGTCTTCAAAACTTTCTTCATCGAAAATCTTCGAGCGGTCATAGATCATCTGCACCTGCTCATCATGCCTTACACCCGTGAAATTCCGCGTCCGGCTTCCGATATTGATATTTTCTGTTTCCTCTGCGATCTGTGTTCTCATGGAATGGATGCGTTTCTGTTTTTCTTCCCTAAGCTCTTCCTGCTCAGGCTCTGGAATATTTAATGCTTCCTGCTCAAAAACTTCCGTGATATCCGATGTTTTATGTATCATCTCTAATTGTTCTAAAACATTCCAGACGGTATTTTTTTCCGTGATCTGTTTTGTGTGATCCAGGAATTTATTTTCCGATAATATGTATTGCCTGATGTCCGAGACAACATCCGTCCGGATCATTTTAAAGAGCTCCGATGTATACCTGTTCTGCACCCGCTCAAACTCCCGAAGTGCATAGATATTGCTCCTGTCCCCCATCAGCTCACGATTTGGGGCTGTCTGTGTTCCATTTACAGCCGGTTCCGGCTCTCCTTTGATGAGATTCTGATAGATGTGCTCCATCTGTCTGTAATAATTATTTTTTACATTCCAGATATTTTCCATCTGTTTCAGTAAAAATTCGGAAGCCCTCGTCTGCTGGTAAAATACCTTTTCGTTCTGTCTGATCGACTCAAATATCTGCTCTAATTCTTTTCCCTGTTCTAAAAAGATCTGTTGGTAACTATCCGTCGCATTTTTAATCTGTACTTCGGTATTGTCTGAGACAGTATTTTTTATATTGTAATGCAGATCGGATTTTTCTATCTCCTCATGCTCAGAATCATGATGCTCGATATCCTGTATCTCTGCCGTGTGGTAATACTCCAGTTCCTCCCGGATGATCTTGTCAAACAATCTCTGTTCCTTTTTTTCGAGGGTATGGAACCGGTTAAAGATGATCTCTGTCTTTAGTTTGATATGCTTCGGACTTAACCTGGTATTTTCTGAATATATTTCCTGTGAGTGATCCTCTTCGATCTTATTCAGGTATAAGTTCTGTCCTTCCAGATTATGATTTAAAATCTCTTTTACAAGATAATGCTGGTTCCACTGATTGATAAGGATTTCCTCTAACGCAAAACTGATCCCCGGCTCCTTTGCCTCCTGCTTCACGTCAAAACTCGTCTCGCCGTTCATCAGCCTCTCATAAAAGTTTCTGGTCTTTTCATCTAACAGTTTCAGATAAGACTCTGTTTCACTGTGGGCAGGTTCCTTTATGACGTTTCCTTTGGAATATATCTCTGCAAGCACTTCTTCCGGTGATTCTAACGCTCTCAATGCATTTTTTCTTGCCGTCTCCTTATCCAGCCGGATCGGCTGCTGCGGCTTTGCCTCTGCATTTTGCGCTAAATACTGCTCATGCATCTTTACATTCTGTTCGTTGACCTGAATTAAATATGCAGCATAATCCTCAATATTCTCAAAAACACTGTTTTCCTGCGTCAGTGGATTTACGGTCAGATTCTCTGCCTCCTGTGACGGATACCCTGCCTCATCCGGGTACTCCAGTTGAACATTATTTCTCAATTGTGAGACTATTTTTGTTTCCGGCAGCTTTGAGATATCTGCGGCTTTCAGAATATGATACTTGATCTGTTCGTCCGTCTGATCCATATACAGCTCATGCTGATCGGTCTGTATCTGTATATTCAGCTTTTGTACATGATCTTCTTGTTCTCTCCTGTTCTGCTGGTAAAGATAATTCAGGTTTTTCTGATTATTTAGATTGATCTGTGTGTTTTGCGCTGTGAGAAATTTCAGCACTGATGTGTCAATCTGATCTCTGTTGAATACAAATTCCTTTTTACTGTGATGATCAAGCAGGCGTGTCATCTCATAGATCTGCTGCTGGTAATTATTATTCAAAAGCAGCGCGTACAGTACCGCGTCGCGTGTACTCCCTGTCTCTGCCTCATCCTGTACGTCAGGCTCTTCCGTGCTTTCTAAGAGCTCTAACAGCACGTTTTCCTCCTTCTCAAGTCCCATAAATTCCACTGCACACTGCATGATGTCTCTGCTTCGCACTTCCTCTGCCAGTTGAAAACACTGAAATCTGTCAATAACATCTTCCGTGCTCTCATACAATGCCCGTGTGAAATTCTGCCATACGGGATTTTTTTCTGTATACAATATTTTTTCCTGATAACCGGCATTCTGAACGATCTGTAACAGCATTGCCGCCGCAAGCTGCTGTAACACAAACTCTTTTTTTACTTTTTCCGCCGGAATGCTTTCTCTCTCAAAGGTGTTGATCTCAATCTGCGCAGCGATCTGTGTTCCCGGAAAATTTCCTGCTTGATCTCCGATAGCTGTAATTTATGTGACTGCCTTAACTCCTCCGACAGCTTTAACTCCATTGCCTTTTTATAGTAGTTTGCCGTCCGGCTTATGTTATATTGATAAATCTGCTCGTTGAGTTCCGCCGTATGCAGCCGCTGAAATACGGTAAACCATAACTCCTGCGCCCTCTTTTCCTGCGGCTGTTGTTCCTCCTCCGGCAGATTTTGCTTCATTTCTTTTTGATAAAACTGCGACATGTTATTTCTGATCGAAATATCCAGTCCGCTGTATTTTTTTAAAAGCTGTATTGCTTCATTACTTTCATAGTTATTGCGGCTGACCTGCTGCATAAATTCTTTTACGTTTACGATCCCCATTCTTTGCAGCACCGCAGACACATATACCTCATCCTGATAGGTAAACACCGGTGTCTGATATAACATCAGCCTGTTTAGAAGCTGATTGATCACTTCTATTTTAATTTCATTTTTCTGTGTGCTCTGATTTTGTGTAATAAACTGATTTTCATTCTGCAACCCGATAAAAACTTCCGGCTGCAGTGTTGTCATATGAAGAAGATCCTGTGCGGAAACCGAAACCGTCATCAACTGATAGTTTGCTGCGATTTTTTCTCCCAGGATATCAGAATGTACGCTAATGGGTTTTACTGTATTTAATTGAAGCGGCTCTTTTAACGTTAACATTCTCTCATCTCCATCTATTTAAACTTTGGAAGTGTCCTGGCGCTCTTCTGCTCCGGCCAGGTTCTTGTCATACTTTCCATTTCTTTTTTTCTTACTTCATTTTTGTCATACACTGCATGACGTTTTCCCGATCCCTGATATCTCCTGCCCGACATATCAAAACTCCAGTCACTTTCTATCTGGGATTCCGAATCGGTCAGGACTACCATCTTCTGATAGGAGATCGTTGTAGTCTCTGTCATCAGTCCCGATTTCTGGGCATCGAGTTCCCCATATTCTTTTGCTGTAACGGTACATCCCCAAAACGTAAATGTCATCTTGGGAAACTCAAAATCATTCTGATACCGGCTCACATACAAAACGATCGGTATCGACGTTGTTTTTCCCACTTTCAGCGGATCAAAAAAATCTTTTCCAATATACCGTGTGATTTTAAAACTTTCCTGCTTTGATGCCGGCTTTGGACGAAGATACACATAATCATTTACCCCGCCGGACTGGATCGTCTGGTATTCTTTTGTATTTTTTATTCCGCTGATGCTTACACACGGAATATCATAGATCGCATCCACCCTGAGCAAAAAATTGTTTCTAAGAAGCGGTGCATTGTTATCCTGTATCATTCCTGCCATACCTGCCCTACCTGTCTGGTACTAACTCAAAAATATTTTTTTCTTTGTTCTTTTTCGAGGGACTAATCTCACGATGGATATCGGATATCTCTTTACACCATTTTCTGCGCATACTGTGCTCTAATCCCATCACATCGTCACTGCTCCAGTGAAAATAATATGATATGAATGCCATTTCCCGGTACATATCTTCCTGTGGATACAGTTTCAGCCCTCTCGCGTAAAATTTAGCGGCACCTCATGGATCTTTCCACACTCCGGGCATGTCACCTGCAGCATGATCGGTTCCACGTTATTGATCTTCTGATACATATCCTGCAAAAATGCCATATCTGCCGTAAAAAGTTTTTCGATCAATGCCGGCGTTACCATCTCCACACCCTCTAGTTCTGTAACAACCTTCGATAATACAACAATGCTCAGATAAGAAGGGTTGCTTAAAACTCTCGGATCCCTCGTTGCGCTGATCTCATCTCCTGCCGTCGCAAGTCTCATTTTTCCATGTTTGTGAACTTCTCCTGCACTGTCCACATAACCCTTCGGCAGGTCAAAATCATAGATTGTCTGCATAAATAATCTCCTTTGTATACAGGATGCAGATCATTCCATCCGCATCCTGCAATAATAACCTTTAAAAATCCCCGGCACTAGTTCGGGATAACTAACTCTTCGTATGCCAGCTCAACCGATTCGATCGCAACCTCATTTGCAGTCGCATTTAAATCCGGTGCCGTATACTTTGTGACCCATGCGTTTGTGAGTACCCACACTCTTGTTCCGGTGATGCTTGTCACTGCTGTGGACGGTGCACCTCCATTGATGTCGATCAGCTCGATCGACACTTTCGAACGCGGCATCTCTCCTCTCGTCTCACTCACACATTCCTGAATCCATGTTTTAAACGCACTGTCTAAGGTATATCCCATTTTCAGTGTCACATTGCCGTGTTTTACAAGTCCCGGAATTTTTACCGGCGCAAGACTGTGTGCATTTCCCTGTCTGAATTCGATCACATCTACGGATGCCTCCACACCGCTTACTTCACTAAAAGCTGCTGTCCCACTCACACCATCTACGGTCACGAGAAAGTTCATTTTTGTCAATGGATAAGAAAGACCTGTTCCGTTATCGTATGTAGCCATAAATTTTTACCTCTCTTCTATTGTGATTATCTGTCCTTTTGTTATTCTGCCCCACCTGACTCAGCGGTAAATTGTGTTACTCTGAAAATTACAAATTCAGCCGGCTTTGACGGTGCAATTCCAATGTTACAGATCAGACGGCCATTTGCAATATCATCCTGTGTCATCGTGGACGGTCCGATCTCAACAAAATAGCTTTCCTCCGGGCTTGCCCCTGCAAGCATGCCGCTTCTCCACAGGTTGTCAAGGAATGCTGTGATCGTAATTCCGACTCTCGTCCAGAGTGTCTGATCGTTCGGCTCAAATACAACCCAGTTGGTGTTTGCCTTGATGCTCTCCTCCACATAAATGAAAAGTCTTCTCACATTTACATATTTGAATGCTGCGTTGCTGCTTGCCGTTCTTGCTCCCCATACGCGGATGCCCTGTCCCGGAAGTTTGCGGATGATATTGATGCCTGCCGGATTTAAAATATCCTGCTCGCCTTTGCCAAAATGAATGTTAAGGTCTGTACACATTACCGTCTCATTTGCCGGCGCTTTATGCACCCCTCTTGAAATATCCGTTCTCGCATAAATTCCCATAACAGCACCTGATGGCGGGAAATAATCTGCCTTCTGTGAGGAACGGTCAAAATTCTGGATCCACGGATGATACATTGCCGCATAGGTGCTGTCAATGATATCTCTGTATTCGATCAGCTCTTTGGTATCTGACATATCTTTTGGCATATCGATGACTGCAAATCTGCTTGCGGTATTCTCACAGTGTGCAACTAATGAGACGATCACTCCCGGCATGGTGATTCCCGGAACTGCGATCATGCTGATATTGTCATTTTCCAAAAATGCCTGGATACCGGTACGTTTGCCAGGTCCGTTATCTTTACCGATAAATGTTCCTTCCGTCACATCTTTCACGTTTCCGTCATCGCCACCGCTTAAAATGATCTCTCCTGCGGTATCTTCGGTACCTAAAATTGCAGAGACAGGATTTTCAATTCCCTCTGCCGGTTTAACCGTGATTTTGATCAGATTGCTTTTTTCCAACTGTGTCGCAATATATGCCGGAGATGCCATATTAAAACTCAAAGAGGTATACTCCTCTGCCTCATCATTGTATTTGACACGCATCTCTGTCTCAACTAAGTAAACCAGCTTTTTCGGAACCAGTGCAGCATCTACCGGATCTGCCGTAAACGCCTTTTCAAATGTGACTGTGTTATCAAAAATTCTTGCGATCCGGTTGTACTCTTTCTCAAATACAACAAGATCACCCTCTAAAAATCCGGCTGCATTTTTAGCAGTATAGGTAACGTCGTCGATCTTTTCTGTGAGCTGCATTTTTTTCTTTGCAACAGCCTGCAGTGCGACCTGGATCCTGTTTCCCCAGATACCCGGATTGACTGCTTCGATCGTCAGTAATTTTGTATCTTTTTCTGCTGCCTTTGCTCCCGGAGCTGTCACACGCGCTACATAGCACCGTGTTCCTCCATTGTTAAAAAACTGCTCCACACTGCTTGCAAGATAGCGGTATTCCCCATATGCATATTCACTCAGATATCCGCCATACTGTCTTGTAAACTCTGCAAAACTTGTGATCAGTTTCGGTGCACCGATATCCGGTCCTTTCACTGCCATTCCGACAAATCCCGCTGTAGATGTTCCAACTCCTTCCACTGCGCGCGGGGAATTGTCATATTCCTCCACATAAACTCCCGGTGATAAATACTCTGCCATATCTTTTCTCCTTTCAGAATTGGTTTTTAGATCATTCCTTTTGTCTGTCCCGGATTGACAACTGTTATCTGTCCTCCATAAGCACACATTAGTTTTGAATCATTTGCCAGACAAGGTTTCCCCGCTGCAAATGCCTTTGTCTGTGTCGGCGTCCACATACCTGCCGGAGCAGGGACACACGGCTGCGGTGTTAAAACTCCTAATGCTGCGGCTGTTGCAGCCTGAACCTGCGGATTCATGAGAGATGTGCACATCCCACAGCCTGACACATTCACCATCGGCGCTGCATCCTGTATCGTAGCAGCCAATTTACCGTCCACGAAAAGGGTCGTCTGCGATGTGACGTTTAAGTTTGCCGGTGCGCTCCCGAAAGAGCATACCACAGAAGCACCAGCTACCACGAAAAACCCATTTAACCTCCCCCTTTCTCTGATAAAGCCTTTAATATTTCTTCAGAATATTCCCTTACTTTATCATTCGCAAGTACTGAATAATCTGTGCCAGAAACCTCAATTACCTCGCAGTCAAAATGGCTGCTCACATACGAACCCGGAATATAAACGACTCCTGAAAATTCCGCCTCGGAATCCATATATTCTTTTTCCTCACTGCCATTTTCTACACCTGAATAAAATGCGCGGAATGCATAATACTCCTTTCTTTTTGACAGGATCGCCGTCTTTTTCGTATTATTCCACAAATATCTATATCCTGTAAAAGCTGCAAGTCTGTCCACCGGGACAAAACTTTCGCCATTGTTTTTTCTGGTTGTGAAAACCGCGGATTTTTCCGAATTGGCAAGTCCCGCCAAAAGTCCCTGTGCAAACTGCCCGATATCGTTGTTTCCTGTCTCTCTGGCGTATTCTGACAGGGCAATCGCCGCACCTAAAATTTGTTCCTCCGTTAGATCTGTCCCCGTCAAATCTGCAGATGACACAGATATATTTTCTGCATCCGCTTCTGTTTCCGTCGCAGTTTCTGTCGTTTCAGTCTCCACTTCTGTTTCCGCTGCAATTTCGGCTGCTTCAGTCCCTTTTTCGGTGTCCTCTCCTGTTTCCGTCGTATCTTTGGATGTTTCCGTCTGATCTACGGTATCTTTCCCGGTATCTTTTCCCGCATTACTGCTGCCCGATTTTTTGGACTGTCCATTTTGTGCAACAGGCAGTTTACCTCCTAAAACCTCTTCCACCGTCTCTACTGCCAGCTCCTTTGAAAGTCCGTTTGTCTGGATCTCAAGCACATCCGAATCTGCCACTGTCTCTTCAATGCTGTTTATCAATTCACCGTAGGCGGTCTGGTTGTCCAGATAACTTGTACTTACAAGTTTCTGGTAAATTTCCTTTAATGCCGATAAAGCCAGTGATGATCCTGAATCAAGCATGCCCTTTAGTCCGTCTACCCCGGTCTCAATTGTTGAAATTGCGGATGTCCCCTGGTCCTCAATGCTGCTTAGTACCTCATTCTTCATCGATTGTATGTTAGAGGCTTCACTGTCTTTCGACAGACCTGCTGTAATATCTGCAATCTGCCCCTCGATTACTGAAATCCGCGACGCAATACCTGTATCGGAAGGGTTATCCTTTTCCTGCTGTTTTAAATTTGACAGTTGTTCCTCTAATGTCTTAAGTTCATCACTGTCTGCAGTCTCCTTCTCTGAGATCTGCTGGTCAATGTTCTCGATCTGTGCCTCCAGCAGATTCGCCAGATCTAAATCTTCCTGATCTAACGCCTCAAGCCTTTTCTCCTGCAGACTCTCTTTTTGTTCGTAAAGCGAATTTCCGCTGCCAGTGCTATCGCCACTCTTTAGATCTGTGAGCAGTTCATTCAGCCACTCCTTATATTTTTCGACAGAAGAATTTTTTTCACTGCTGTAATCATCGTCCGGGATCTTACCGGCCAGCCAGACTGTCTGCGAAATACACTGCTTTACATATTGTGTCCCTTCTTCCATCTCTGAACGGTCTGTCTTTGCCTTTATCAAAAATTGAAGTTCCGACCGGATACTGTTTACATCTGCCATGTCTGACCGGATGATATTTTCTAACACCGCATGCGATGAATTATTCGAAACCGCATTCTTGTATTCATCCGATGGATCACTTTTTAACGCATCCTGATATTTTAAAAACGCATCTGATATCAATTCCTCTAAAAGACTTAGCTCACTCTCTTTTGAAACAATAAGTTCCTGTGAAATATGTGATATCGCCGTCAGCTTTGCCACATCCTCCTCGCAGCCGGAAAAATTATTTGAGAGTGCATTGGTGATCAGCGAATTCGCGACACTGTACTCCATGGCTGAGAGAACCGTTGCACCTTCCTCTAAAAGATCTCCCTCCGCCTCTGTCATACTGTCGGACAGATCCGACTGTGCGTCTGCAATTGCAGTCAGAAAATTATTATCAAGCTCATAATACTCTGTATCTTCGTCCGTTGACGTGCCATCGGAAGCCTGGTCTAACAGGTTCGTGAGTGCTTCATCCACCTTTCCGTATACGGTCTTTTTTCTTTCATTGTCCACCTTTGCCATGACATCCATGACTGCCTCAAGCTCTGCGGCATCCGCCTTATCTGCTGTAAGCTGATCATAAAAACTCTGCAGTGCCGCAAGCTCTGTATCGCAGGTAAAGGTTTCATCCGTTGACACTGTTGTGGCAAAAAATGTCTCCACCAGTCCGATATTGCGCTTCATGGTTGCCGAATTGTCACCAGATTCTTTCATGACATCGTATTGATTTTTCAGGCTCTCTAACTCCGACATATTCTCAACATCGTACACATTATTGATATCAAAAATACAGACTGCCTGGTTTGTCCTCAGGTCATATGTCTTTCCGTCCGATTTTGTGTGATGCGTAAAATACAGATGATTGATCGTATCATCACTCACCACGGTTCCCGAGTCGGTAATGTCCGCTATGGAGCCAGCATCGGTAATATCAAACCATGTGCCATCCGCAAGCTCTGACTTATAATAGATCTGTGTCTGTCCTGAATCTGCAACGGAGTCGAGCGCGATCTGGTACAGCTCATCATTCAGTGAATACAGGTATATCAGATGCGTTCCTATGATCAGTGTTGACTGTTCTATGGACGCAGCATCAATATGGACTGCCTTATTCTCATCAAATAACGCTTTTGCGACCAGTGGACGCACAAACAGCCCTGCTATGATAACGATGACCGCTGTGATGATTCCTGCAATATGTACTTTTTTTATCCTGTGTACACGATTACGTTTCATTTTACCACCATAAAAACTTTCTCTACTCTGTGACAACGATTGTTAAATTCCCCGGCATAAAAGTTCCTGTATACAGTTCTTTTTTCGACGAGTCATAAAATTTCACTTTCACCTCTGAAAAATCCCCACTCAGCACTGACAGATAAGAAAATTCCTCAGAGACCGGGAGCAGTTCGGATTCTCCAAGCACCTTGCCGTTTTTATCCACTACCTGATAGTAAGAAATATCTTCTGTATCTTTTTTGCTTATTTTTAATGTTGTCAGTCCCGTCGCACTGTCTGTCGAATATTGATATGAGGCAACCTCTCTGTCTGTACTGCTGCTTTCGACAAGCTGGTAACCTCCGCTTATCTCAAGTGCATCCTGATTTACCGTCGAGTCGAAATCACACGCCGCAACCAGTGTATCCTCGTCATACAGATATACCTTTGACGAATCTACATGATCCAGATCAAGTGCCAGATGTTCGATTGCCTGATCTGCCTCTGTTTTTTCACCTATTTTTTTATCATTTACATATAATTCATAATGTGAAATATTTAATGAATAATTTTCCGGAACACATATTCCAAAAATAAATACATTATCTTCTATTTTATAATCTATGTAATAAGTAACCTGTCCTTCCAGTTCCTCCTGTATGTAGCTGTTTCCCCCCGATGCCGCCGTGATCGTCAGATCGGTTCCTTCTAAATAGGATGTGATCCCTCCGCAGGTAAGGCGGTCATACGAATAAAGCTGTTTCGTGTACTCTGCCAGCAGATCCAGCGAACTTAACTGCTGCTCATCATATTCCTCCTGCAGGTCGGATAACTCCTCATATGTCATTTCACCTAACATATTTAACTGGAGTGCCTTATCCACATCCACCTTTAATGAATCCGCCTCTTTTTTTGCTGCAGCATAAGAATTTCTTGCTGTTACCAGTGTTTCAAAACCGTCATCCACACTTGCTGTCAGTTCTTCTTTGGCACTCTGCTGCTCTTTTACTGCATCCGCGTACTCTAATGCCTCTGTATAAAGCTGATACGGATCGTCTTCCACATATCTCGATCCATCAACTGCTCCCTTAAACCATTCTTTATTGATCTTAATGAACAGGATCTTCTTGGTTCCATTCCAGGGACGGTCTATCTCATCAAGGAAACTGTTATATGCTGCCTTAAACGCCGTCGTGTCAACATCCTCCCCATTTTTTGCCTGTGTGATATAAGAATTGATCATTTTCATCTTACTGCCATACTGGGAGCTCATCAGCGAGTTCGTCAGATTCAGGCTGGTCAGACTGATTTCGGTATCCAGTTTTGTCTCGTAATAGGACTGGTCATTCTCTAAGGTGTAATTTTCCAACTGCGCTAAAGCGCTTCTCGGAATCTCTGCCTCCAGATACGGATCTAAAAAAGTATAACCTGTGGTGATATCCATTCCGATCAGCTTTGATATCTTACTTTTTTTATTTTCAAATGTTCTTTTCTGCAGTGATATCTGCGTGGTCAGGTTATCGATCTTCTGCTGCATCTTGTCGATATCCGTCTGTGATGCCTCACCAGTAGAAAGGCGTATCTTATTTTTTTCTAAGGTAGTCTCTGCCTCTTCTAACTGTTTTTCCTGAAATGTGATCTTTTCCTGACACACATATGCCTCAACATATAAAAGCGAAATTTCCTCCTTACTTGCCAGCTTTTCATCATTTAACTGATGCTTTAATTTATTGATGACACAGGTGATCTGGACCGGCTTATACTGCCAATCATATTCATCTGCTAACGTCGGCTGTTCCGGGAACTTAAAACTTAAAAGCGGTGTCCATCGGAATGTCGACATATTTTTCTTTTTCATTTTGATCGATTTCACTGCTGCCGCATATTTGATCTCCTGCAGTTCTATTTTGTTCTGAACCTTTTTGTAGGCAGATGAATTTGCAATTGCAAGCTGCTGTGCCTGCTTTAATGACAGATTTTTCGTACTGCCTGCCGCATAGACCTTTTCCCCTCCGGCAGAGCCTGACATGGCAATGACAAGTACAGTTATCATGATAATCGCAATTATTCTTTTTTGATATTTACGGTACAAGTCATCACCTTCTTTACTGATCTCTCCTGTTATTCCAGACTATAAAATGAAAATGTACTGTCTGCATCCGCACAGAAGAACTGATAAGTTACGTCATCCTTTTCAAAAACATATAAATAAGCGAGATAATTCTTTTCATAAGAATCTATCTGGGTTACATCGGAATAAAGCTGTGTCGTTTTCACATCTGCCTGCCCGAACAATGCCTGTTTCTTCTCCTGTTCTATCATCAGATTGAGTGCAAGCTCATCCTCTAAAACCAGGCTGGTATTTCCCTCATACACAGGATCTCCTAAAACTTCTTTGACCTCTTTGATATTACTGCAGGTCTTTCCATCCAGCGGGATCTCGGATCTTAAGACATATACAGACGCTATTTTCCGTTCCTCATCTAATGAATCGGAACTGTCTTTGCTGAAATAAGCCGCCGAAATATCCTTTAAATATACACAGTGAACGGTATCATCTTCCATCACCAGCCGCTGTCCGGTATACTGCTTTGCAGCATCCTGTGTGCTCTCTCCAAGAAGGCTCTTATAATCGACTTCGTCCTTGAGAAAACTGCCGGAAAATACGGGTTTTCCGCCCGAATCATATAACACTCCCTCACCTGATTTTTCGTTATTTAAAAAACTTCCCTCGTACAAAAGTGAACCGTCCTCACGGTATTCTTTTCCGGTCCCGGAAAACTGATTGTCCACAAACTGACCGGAATATTTTATGTTCTGATTACTGTAATATAAAACTCCCTCGCCATTATATTTATTCTCGGCAAATGCTCCCTGATATACCATACTGCCATCCGGCGAATACAGGGTACCTGTGCCTGTTACCACACCGCTGTCCACATCACCGACATACGCGGTGTAACCGGATTTTCCAAGAATCTGAACCTTTCCCTGCGCGAGCTGTAACCAGAACGAGTTATACCGGTATGCCTTATAGGACGAATCCAGGCTGCCATTTAGAGGCTTTGTGACCCACAAAAAATAGGTACATAGAATGACCGTCAACAGTACCACTGCAAATGCCAGCCTTTTGCTGACTAAAAACCATCCTAACGGATAGTAATCCTCCTCATTTTTCGGTCTTACATCAAATATCTTCATAAAAAAGTTACGGCTTCTTGCCAGAAACTTATTTTTTATATAAGATGGCTTGGTCCACATCTTTATCTTCACAAAAAATGGAGAGATTTTCGATCTTGCCGCATTTATGGCAACTTCAAATATATTCACTTTTATCTCCCCCTTTCCGCGTTTACTGAAGCAAAGATTCTGTTCCTATCTGATCCACTGAAAAATGAAAAATCCGGAAAACCGAATCGCCCTGAAATTTCCACTGCAAAACTGCAACTACGATCACTATTACCAGCAAAATAATCCCGATCACCAGCAGCAGCCGGAAAACGTTATCTCTCTGCCGCTCTATCTTTTCCCTGAAGTCCGGCTTCTTGGTTTCTTCCTCCTGATGGATCATGATCTTAATATCCTTATACAGATCAATAAATTCAAGATAGCCTTTTCGTTTGATCTTCCTGTCGATCAGAACTGCCGCCTGTGTCGATACGTGTTCTAAATCCATAAGCTCTCTTATGATCTTCGCACATTCCATCGCACATTCGGCCTCTGAAACAGCCGGATCAAGTTCTGTGACATCCAGTTCATATTGAAAATAAATATTTCCATCCTGGCTGATCTTTAACTGCCTTTGCTTTAAGATCATGTATAATATGGGTTTGGGCAGTTCACTCGACATACATTTTACAAGTAGCTGCTGCCAGATCTGCTGACCGCTGCACACTCCCATCCTGACCGTTGCCAGATAAAAATTCATCAGCGGTCTCTCTTCCTCATATGGGAGTACAAAACACACGGCATCCTGATAAGTAAAAACAGATTTTTCTTTTTCCCTGAAAAAGACTGTCCGGGCAAAAACACCTATGATCTTTTTCGCGAGTTCCCTGTTTTTTACCAGCCATATTACCCGATACTCAACAGATGCAGACTGAAGATATTTGCAGACTGAAACAACATGATCCTTTCCCACAAATACATCCCGAACAACTTCATACTGCTCCTGCCCATTGTCTAATATCATTCAGTCAGCCTCCCTCCTGCATATCTGCCGTACATATATGAACATCCACAAACACCCCTGCTGCAATCACTACCTGCCGCCAACGATCGCATAGACATAAGTCGCTATGTTTGGATTTCCGGTACAATATATCTTTATTTCAAATACGCCTTCCCTCATCGGCGCACAGTAAACACCGTCGTTTCCGATCTCACCGCTGTTTGGCTCTGTCAGTTCGTAAGACAACTGGCACTCCTGCATATGCTCAAAATTGACCTCAAAGAAATATTTGTCACCGGCTTTTAACTGAACCGTTGAGTTCCTCGGAACCAGTCTCGCTTTTTCCGTCCGTTTGACTGCCTGCTCATTGTTCTGTGCATCAATGCGGATGGCAAACCAGTCCAGAATAGCAATGATACTGCTTTGATTTCCATTCAATTTCACTGCGATCTGAAATGTTCCTTTTTCTTTAAATACTTTTACCGCAGTTGAAATGTCTAACAGCTCCGGCTGTTCGAATAAGCCGGTATCGCCATATATTGTATCGCCGTTTTCCAGGCTCAGGCCTGTTTTGACGTAGACATTGCCCTTCCCCAGACCATGCATGATCTCATCGGAAAAGCATACCTCACCTTTTTTCATATTCATTGGCAACGGAATCTCGATCCTTCCGCTCGCCATCTTTACTCCCGCCCCCACAGGCGGAACCGTATCTTTTTGCAGCGACACACCGGATACCGTCCCAGTGCTCTTTCTCTCACTTTCTTTAAAATAAGATAAATATTTGTTTCTGTGGTATGTCTCCCCCGGCGTCGCAATATATTTTTTGATTCCCTGCTCCCTGATCGTCTTAACCACATACATGCTTCCGGTATTTGAAAATGACAGCTTTGCCAGTTTGATCAGATCATTCATCTGGTGAATATTTCTCATTTCCAGATTCATCTTTCCGATCTCTCTTGTTGCCAGCTCATCCGGACTTAAGTTTACCAGTAAAAGATTTAAGGAAATATCCTCCGCAACCTCGACTGCACGGTTCCCCTGATAAATGCGGACATCTTCTCTTCTCGCTAACAGACTTGACTCATCAAGATCCGTCTGTTCCACATTAAACCAGTAATTATGGCAGATCTGTTCGCCCTCTTCCATATTGATATCGTTCAGTCTTACTTCCAGGTTATGCGTCCCCTCCATACTGGTAAAAACAGGCATCTGGAAATCTGCCCGAAGCGTCAGTTTCTCGGAAGAAGCTGACTTTTTCTTGATATCAAAAACAAGTTTGGCAGCTTTTCCCTTTGACACAGCAGCCGGGATCCTGAGTTTGATCAGATAATCCTCGTTGTCCATCAAAACTTTTTCGTATAAAAATTCATCATCCATCTCGAAAAAGCCTTTACCGTCCGCGGCAGCATTTACCAAAAAGAGATCGTATCCTTCCTCGATCCTGTTACATTCATACTCAGAGCTTTCCTCATCCTGTGTATTCTTCGATGCGCGGTAAACCGGATGGATCTCCTTTTCCTTATACCGGATGCACAGGTATGCATCACCGCCGTTAATTTTATCATACCCTTCGAGTGTTGTGATTTTTTTCACAACAGAGGATTCTATTACGATCTCCCTTCCTGTCTCGTCGATTGCAGCTCCACTCTCGATCATGATCGTCATATCATCCAGGTTTAACACATTTAATCCACATACAATGCCGGAACCGAACATCACATTGTTCATAAATCTTCGTTTATTGTTCATATATAACTGTTCTGCATAGAAATCTGTGGAGGTTAATGCTTTTCCTGCATAATACCTGTTTCTTTCAAATGGAAGTAACTGTCTATTTTTCAACCCCGTCTCCTACCTTTCTCTTAGCAATGGTACTATACGATACAACAGCCGGTCTCATATTTCGCAAAATTACCAAAATCATAATTGTCACAATTCCAGTATTAGTCTATAATAATTTTAACATTTAGTACTTCTGTTAGCAAATATAAAATCAATTTTTGACATTTTATAGAATATTTTGTACCGCCAGCAAAAGGCGGGGGAATGGAGCCTATTATGGATAAAATAAAATCTTACAAAGTACCTGTTATTTTTTATCTTCTCTCTCTGCTTGAATCTGCCACAGGTCTGACAGGGCTTTACTATTCCTATCCGGTTGCTGTCTATGTAGCTCTTTTTTTATTATTACTTAATCCCCTGCTCATTCAGCTCTTTTCCGTAAGACCTTATGTGAAAAACCAGCGTTCCCAGCCTTACATTTCGGAGGAATACCAAAACCAGTTATCCGAATTTGAGGAAAAATTTAACAGTCTCTCACAAAACCATAAATCTTTATCTGAAAAAAATACAGCGCTTCGCAAAGAACTCGCTGCCCAGAAACAACTGCTTGCGGATGCGCCATTGCTGTATCAATGTCCGGTCGACTCCGCCATGCCGGTTTCCATTGATGGTACGCTGCAGACTTATTTTAAAGACCACCAGAACGATATTGAACGTTTTAACCTGCTTGCAACTGTCAATTATGAAGCTGACCACTGTACTACCATGCTCTCACAGAGTGCGCTTACATTGATCTTTGATAATCTTCTTGATAACAGTTTAAAATACACACCTTCCGGTGGCACACTGCTTATCACATTGACCAGACAAAATGACTGTTCCTTACTCATCTGGAAAAATTCCGGAAAAGGCATTCCTGAGAGTGATATTGAAAAAGTATTTGATCTGAATTACCGCCTCAATACAACCGGTTCGGGTACCGGCTTTGGCTTAGCCCAGATAAAAGCTCTTATCAATGCTTATGGGGGCAATGTATGGGCCAAAAGTTCGCTGGATAACGGATTTACTGTTTTTATACAGATTCCTGAAAAGCGTGTTATGTGAAAACAATAAACTGAATAAAAAAATAATGGAGTGTACACCTGCCTCGCAGATCACACTCCATTGTTTTTTACCTGATATATCTTTTTATTCAATTGTAAGAATATCTATAAATCCCGTCATCTCTAAGACTTCATGCACATCTTCGTTTACGTGGATCAGTTTCATAGAACCATTCTTAGACTCAGCATTTTTCTGTCCCACCAACAATACTCTGAGACCAGCACTTGAAATATACTCCACATTGTTAAAGTCTAACACTAAATGATTTCCTTTTTGAAAAGCCTTTAAAATTTCCTCCTGAAATTTTGGACTGGTGATCGTATCAATACGACCTGATAAAACCATTGTAACTATATCCTGATCTACGCTACACTGTATCTCCATTACATGCGACCTCCATTTTTACTTCATGTTCTACTCATTTAATTATTCTGTCTTAAATACAGAAATCTCTGATTTCAGATCATTCATATTATCACCTAACGACTGTGCTGTCTGGTTCATCGTATCTACATTTTCCTGCAGTTTTGCGGCAACACTCTGAACCAGCTTCGTTCCTTCTGCAGTCTCTGCAATAATATCTGAAATATTCTTAACCGCCAGCAGCGTATCTTCACGCTCCTTGTCTGCCTGTTCCGTACTGGATACGATCTCCTTTAATGCATCAAACAGCTTCTGCATACACTGGTTCATGTCATCAAAGACTCCAACTACTTCCTGCACTGCTTCTGTCTGAAGTGCAACCATATCACGCGCCTGTTTTGCATTTTCTACGCTGTTTACCGTCTGGTCACTGATATGTGCTACATTGTTCTGGATCTCTCCGGCTGCCTCTGCAGAGTGATCTGCAAGTTTTCTGATTTCCTCCGCAACTACCGCGAATCCTCTTCCTGCTTCCCCTGCTCTTGCAGCTTCGATGGAAGCATTTAAGGAAAGCAGATTTGTCTGTTCTGATATATCTGTAATTGTTTCTACAAACTCGTTGATGATCTCAGATTCTTTTTTGAGTTCCTCAATGCTGGTTTCAACCTTTATTGTTACATCCGTTGTCTTTGTTGCACGTTCACCTAATGTCTGAACCATCTCCATACCATGGCTGATCATGTTCTCTGCCTCGGAGACAAGTTCCTCAACCTGACCTACAATACTGCTGACATTCTGGATCTCCTCAGAAAGTGTATCTGTTTTTCTCACACATTCCTCTGCATGTTCGGACTGTTTTGTAATACCATCATTGATCTCATCGATTGCCTGGATAATATTTACCGAATAGTCCTTCATAACATCGGATGCCTGTCTTACTTCCTGCGCAGATGTCTCTAATGTGTCGGTCGCTCCACTTACTTTCTGGACAAGTTTTTTATTGTTGTTGATCATATTATTTGCAACAATTGCAAGGTTGTTAAATTCATCATGACCTTTTACGCTGACCTTTGTTGTAAGGTTTCCTTCTGCAACCTCTTCGAGTCTTCCAGAAATACGTTTCATATTCTTCTGGATTCCGGTACTGATAATAATACCGATCAGCACAGCAACAACGCATGCAATCAGTACGACTGCAATCGTCACATTTCGGATATCGTCTGCCTGTCCATTAACGATCTCCATTGGTACAAGTGCGCATACAGCAGCATTTGTACGTTCCATCCGGCTGTAAAAGAACAGATAACTCTTTCCGTTTATGCTGACTTCTTTCGTTGTCTGCTGGTCTTCAATATTATCAAAAAAATCCTGTCCGTAAAATACCTTCTCTCCATCTGCTCTTGTACTTTCCTGACCATCCGGAAGTTTCTCGGAGATAATCTCTCTTCCCGACTGGGTTACAAAGCCGACAATGCTGCCATCTCCCATGTCAAGGCTGTCCAAAAACTGCTGGATAGCAGATGTCTTGATATCGATTACAATATATCCTTTACCGGACTGCGGCGTGGTCTGATATGCCATGATATAATCGGACTGTTTCAAACCAAGTGTATCATCCAAAGTCTTATGGTAGTCAACCCATTCCGGTATCTTCTTTCCATTTTGGGAATAGCCTAACATTTCATTCTTGTAATCTTTGTAGATACCCATAACCGTTCCACCAGCTTTCGTGGATAACATCTGAATATCTTCTTCTGTGACAATATGTATATTGCTGATAAATTCATTTCCCGCCTGAGAAGCACGAATACTTGATCCAACGCTGTTAATAACGGATTTTCGCTGAACTGCATCCGCCTCATACAAACCTATCATATATTTTCCAAGATCCGTCTGAAATGCATACTTTAATGCCTCTGCCTCAATAAATGAGTTACTCACATCAATGTATTGATTTGCCATATTTATGGTCTGTTCATTAGAATCCCGGAATGTCTCATACATCCCTGCGGCTGCTTTTTTATAGGAAAATACCCCGACCAGAATTAAAAACAGAATCGGCACCAGGAAACATAAAAATATCTTTGCCCGTATACTAAAAAGTACATTCTTTTTTGCCTCTGCAGTTTGCATTTTTTTCTGTTTCGGAACCTTTTTTGTCTTTTGTGTTTTTACACTTTTTGCAGGTGTTGTTTTCTTCTTAATGGCCATAATACAAACCCTCTCGAGCAGAATATCCTGCTGCTTCCCCCCATATAATATTATTTAAAATATATACTAGAATATCACAAAAAAATCATTTTAAAAAGTCAATTTTTGTAAATTTTTACTTTTTATTGCCCTTTTTTGATCTTTTTATTTACGAATATAACAAAAGACTTTAGGAAAAACCTAAAGCCTTCTATTTTTAGAGGCGACAATCGGAATCGAACCGATGATAAGGGTGTTGCAGACCCGTGCCTTACCGCTTGGCTATGTCGCCATATAATGTTGTAAATGACTCCGACGGGAATCGAACCCGTGTTACCGCCGTGAAAGGGCGATGTCTTAACCGCTTGACCACGGAGCC